>Ga0208198_1000196_pt1 | contig 74760 bp, 47 predicted proteins | sample AD_JPNTR2_MetaG_FD_184446 | JGI IMG/M metagenome (GOLD analysis project Ga0208198, IMG submission 184446) | Active sludge microbial communities of municipal wastewater-treating anaerobic digesters from Japan - AD_JPNTR2_MetaG (SPAdes) (version 2) | ecosystem: Engineered > Bioreactor > Anaerobic...
TAGGCTCCTCCTTTTAGGTTTAATATGTGATGGAGGCTATTATACACTCGTTGAGGGGTGAGTGAAGAGGTATAGTATTTTGTGATCGATCGCACCATTCTCAATATGAATTAAGTTGACGCATATGAGGGGCCAGGGGATAGGGGGTAAAAGTTGATGCTCAATCTTTAAGGGTCGCCATGAAATCTTGCGTTTTTTAGTCAGTGGCGCCACCTTTGCCACATAAGTGATTTTTCGCCTTTTCGCTTTTTCGCTGATTCGCTGACAGCTGACCTGCTGATCTCTATTTTTGAAGGAGACGCCATGTCCCAACCTGTGGAAGCCATTTTGATCGGAGCGGGGAATCGCGGGGCCGATTCTTATGCCCCTTACGCGCTGGCGCATCCCGAGGAGCTGCGTTTCGTGGCCGTCGCGGAGCCTCATCCCGTGCGACGGGCGCGTTTCGCCGCCGCGCATGGCATCCCCCCCGAGCTGCAATTCGAGTCGTGGGAGGCGTTGATCGCGCGTCGGTTGCCCGTTGCCGCGGCGTTGGTCTGCACGCTGGACACGCTGCATGTCGAACCGGCGGTCGCGGCGCTGGAGGCGGGCTACGAGGTGCTGCTGGAGAAGCCCATGGCGACGACCCTCGCGGGCTGTGTGCAGCTGGTGCAGACGGCAGAGCGCACCGGACGATTGTTGCAGATTTGCCATGTGCTGCGTTACGCGCCGTTTTTCACGGCCCTCCACGAGATCCTGGAATCCGGTCGGCTCGGCGAGATCATCACCGTGGAACACCGCGAGAACGTCTCCTACTGGCACATGGCGCATTCCTACGTGCGCGGGAACTGGCGCAACAGCGCGCTGGAAAGTCCCATGATTCTGGCGAAGTGCTGTCACGACCTCGACATTCTGTTTTGGAACCTGGGACGCACGGCACGGCTCAGTTCCAGCGGCGCGCTGACGCATTACCGTCCCGAAAACGCCCCGCCGGGAGCGCCCCAACGCTGTACCGATGGCTGCCCCGCGGCGGAGACGTGTCCCTGGTATGCGCCGCGTCTCTACATCGAGATGCAGCCGCTGCTCCAGATTGCCGAGCGTTCACCCGACTTGCTGGAACGTTGGGGCGCGAAGCTGCTGTTGCATCATCCGACCGTGGCGCGCGGGGCGCGCCGGCTGCTGCCGCCCCTCGACCGCGCCATGGATTATCGCGGCTGGCCCCTCTCCGTCATCGCCGAAGATACGAGCCTCGCGGGGCGCTGGGAGGCGTTGCGGAGCGGCCCTTACGGACGCTGTGTCTATCACTGCGACAACGACGTCGTGGATCATCAGATCGTCACCCTGAGCCTGGAGAGCGGCGCGACGGCCGTGCTGGTGATGCACGGGCATTCGCACCGTGAGGGGCGCACGATGCGCTACGACGGGACGCGCGCTACCTTACGGGGCTGCTACTACGCCGACGAGCAGGTGTTGGAAATCCACGATCACCTGACCGGCAAAGTGGAAGTCATCCGCCCGGCGCCGGGGCTCGAGACTGCTAGCGGTCACGGCGGTGGCGACATGGGGCTGATGCGCGCGTTCGTGCGAGCGGTGCACGATCGGGGGGCGGCGCTCACGACGGCCCGCGCGTCCCTGGAGAGCCATCTTCTGGCGTTTGCCGCTGAGGAGGCGCGCCTGCATCACACCGTCATCGAGATGGCAGCCTACCGGCAGCGCGCGTTGAAGGATCCCCCGCTCACGTCTCCTGGGTGAGCTGCATGATGACGTCAAAGCGGAAGTCGTTGACCAGGGTCGTGAGCTGCTGCGCCAGGCCGGGATGGTCGGCGGCGAGGGTGTCGCACAACTCGAGGAGGCGTTCACTGTCTGCCTGCTCCGCGCTGGCGTGAACCTGCGTCCGCCATGCTGCCGGCAGCGTGTGCAGCGTGTCCGCCGTGAGCGCGACCTTTTCCTCCTCCACTGGCCCCGGCTCGACCGGGCCGGCATCATAGATGAAGCGGACGCCCAGGTGCTTTGTCAACACCTCGAAGAGCTCCGCTTCGCGGAACGGCTTGCGGACGAAGTCGTCGCAGCCGCCGGAGAGAATCACGGTGCGGTCTTCGTCGAAGGCGCTTGCGGTGAGGGCGACGATGACGGTCGCCTGCCCCTTGAGCGTGGCCTTGATGCGGCGCGTGGCCTCGTAGCCGTCCATCACCGGCATCCGCATGTCCATCCAGATCAGGTGCGGATCCCATTCCTCCCACACTTGCAGGGCCTCCAGGCCGTTGGTAGCGAGGCGCACCTCGAAGCCCAGCGGCTGCAGCAACTTGTACAGCAGGGTGCGATTGGTCTCCCGATCCTCGGCGATCAACAGCCGATAGGTCGGCTGGCCCGGCTCGATCCCAATGACCCGGCCGGTCGGCGCGGGCTGCGACAGGTCTTCGGCGTCTGCCAGGCTCGCGGCAATGTCGAATTTGAAGAGGCTGCCCCGCCCCGGCTCGCTGATGACGGTCAATGTGCCACCCATCATTTCCACAAACTGGCGGCTGATGGCCAGCCCTAACCCCGTGCCCTCCTGCGCCTCATGTCCGCCGGTGGACTGAATGAACGGTTCGAAGATGCGTTCGCGGTCCGCCTCTGGAATGCCGATGCCGGTGTCCTCAACCTCGAAGAACAGGCGTCCGCGCGACCCGTCCTCCGGGCGGAAGCCGACCCGCAGGGTCACGCCGCCTTCTGGCGTGAATTTGATGGCATTGCTGATGAGGTTCATCAACACTTGCCGCAGTTTGCTCTCATCGGCGTGCATAAAGGAAGGCACGTCGGGGGCGCGTTCGATCATCAGCGTCAGGCCTTTCTCCCTGGCCTTGAGCGCAAACAGGTCGTCGAGCGTGCGCAGCATCCGTTCGAGATCGAAGTTGTGGTTGTAGAGGCTGGTGCGTCCGGCTTCAATCTTGGACATTTCCAGCACGTCATTGATGAGGGTGAGCAGATGTTGCCCGCTGCGATTGATGGTCGCCAGGTTCTCGCGTTGCTCGGCGGTGAGCTGGGGATCGCGGCTCATCAGGGCCGAGAAGCCCAGGATGGCATTCAGCGGGGTGCGCAGCTCATGGCTCATGTTCGCCAGGAAGATGCTCTTGGCGCGATTGGCGGCCTCGGCGGCTTCCTTGGCCCGGCGCAGCTCTTCCTCGTTCCTTTTGCGCGCGGTGATGTCATGGAGGATCAGCACCCGACCGTTGAGGATCTGACGGCGCCCGTAGAGGGGCGTGATGTGGATCTCGTAGGTGCGCGGCGTTTCCCCGCCGTCCCAGTTCAGCTCCAGGGGGCGCACGCCGCGTTCCGCATCGGCGAGGAGGGTCGCCCATTCCGACAGGCATTCGCTGATGGCACTGCTGATGGCACGGGGTTTGGAAAGGTTGAGCATCCGCTGCCCGGCGGGGTTCACGTCCACGATGCGGTGATGGAGATCCAGGATGACGATGCCATCGTCAATGCTTTCGATGATGGTATCAAGCGCCACGGGGACGATGTCGAAGGTCTGATGGCGGGCGATGCCTCGGGCACAGATCAGGCTGCCAATGGCGAAAGCGGCGGGCAGGAGGCTAAAATCGGGGAAGAGACGCAGGCCGGCATTCTCGGCAAAGGCAATCACCCAGACCGAGAGGATGCCTACCGTCACCGTGATGAACTGCCCCCGATACATGGGAGCGCGGATCATGCCCCAAATCATGTGCCAGCCGCCAGCAGCCAGGGCGATGAGGGCGTAAAGGCTCGGCAAGAACATCAGCGGCCCCGGCGCGGATGGCTGGTTGGGAAGGAAGAGGAACCGGAACCAGACCACGTCCAGGATGAGGACGGGGGCGATGGCGAGCATGAGCCAGTGCCGGGCCTGCAATCGCGCGACGCCGCCGGCATATTTCATCGCGAAAGCCCACCACCACATCGGCATCAAGACCACGCCGATGAGCCCCACGTTGTCCCATAAGGCTTGCATGCGCGGAACGGTGGCGAACTGTTGGGCCAGCGAGGCGCTGGACCACAACGTGGCGGTGAGCATGTAGAAGGCCAGGTATTTCGCGCCGGGGACTGTGCGGCGGATCCAGGCATAGCGGGCGATGCCCAGCGTCACGATGATGCCGATCAGCGAGGGCAGGACGACGAAGAACACCACCGGGATCAGATAAAAGAGCTGTTGCCAATCCATGAAGAGGCTCCGGCGTCACGAATTGGGGGCTGCGGGCAGGAGAAAGCCGAAGACGCTGCCTGCGCCGGGCGTGCTGTGCACCTCAACGGCGCCGCCGAGTTTTTCGGCGATGCGGTGGACGATGGAAAGTCCCAATCCGTGCCCCTCGGCGTGCACTTGATTCAACCGCTCGAAGGGGGTGAAGAGCTTGCCCAGCTGCTCGGGCGGGATGCCGGCGCCGTTATCCTGCACCCAGAAATAGACCCGGTCATCGCGGGGCGTGGCGCCGAGACGGATGTGCGGCGGGACGCCGCCATATTTCACGGCGTTACTCACATAGTTGGCCCAGATTTCCTCGACCCACGGACCGTACCCCAGCGCGACGGGCCAGCTCGAGGGCGTCTCGAGCTGCGCCTCGGCGCGGGTGAGCATGTCCTCGAGCCGCGTTTGGACCTCGCCGACGATGTGCGCCATGTTCAGCGGGGACATCTGCACCTCGTTCATCTCCCGCACGCTGGCCAGCAACAGCAGCTCGTTGATGATGTTCGTCATGCGGCGCGCGCCGGTGGCGATGGCATGGAGGTTGTGTTCGAGCTGCTCCGGGGGCAGCTGCGCGTAGCGCTTTTCCAACAATTCGCTATAGCCCACCAACACGGTGAGGGGATTTTTGAGGTCGTGGGCGACGGTGTGCGCGTAAGCGTCGAGCTCACCGATGAGCTTGTCGCGGGCGAGGATTTCCTCCTGGAGCTGTCGCTGCAGGTTGCGCAACGCCAGATGGGTCTGCACGCGCGCTAAAACTTCCTCGAACTGGAAGGGCTTGGTCACGTAATCCACGCCGCCGACGGTGAAGGCCCTCACCTTGTCGTGGATTTCGTCCAGCGCGCTGATGAAGATGACAGGGATATCCTGAGTGCTGGGGTCGGCCTTGAGGGCCTCGCACACTTCATAGCCGCTCATGCCCGGCATCCGGATGTCCAACAGGATGAGGTCCGGCGGGGCCGCGTGGACGGCGGTCAGCGCCATCTGGCCGTTGATGACGGCGCGGACTTTGTAGCCCTGGTCGCTGAGCATGTTGGAAAGCAGCCGCAGATTTGCGGGCGTATCGTCGGCGATGAGAATATCTCCCCGGCTCATGGATTCCCCCTCGTGAGTCATTCGTGAATCATTCGTGTCCTAGGACAAGGCTTTTTGCAAAACCGTCAGCGCTCTGGAACGGCTTTGCCTGTATCCATACGTGAGCGCCATTGAAAAAGTTGCGGTTGGCGGAGCAAACGCTCCGCCAACCTTGATCCGCCTCGGCCTTGCAGTCAGTTTGGCGCGCTCTGCTGGCAAGCTCCTCCCCGGCGAGCTGCGCCAGTCTCATGCAGCGCCAGGGGATGCTGACGGCGTTGGCTCACAGAAAGCGCTCGAAGCGATCCTGATCGGCCTTGCAGATAGGGCATTTGAGCGGCGGCTGCGGGCGGGCGCACAGATACCCGCACACCTTACAGCGCCACACCGGCATCCCGCTGCGGGTGAAGCCGACGAATTCCTCCTCGTGCTGCGGCCCGGCAGGCGGGACGGCGCGCTGTTCAGCGGGCGGACGGCGATCTGGGATGGAGTGTAGCGGTTGCTCGCCGCGCACGACCGCGTCGGAGACGTAGAGGGCGCAATAACAGGCGCCGTAGTCCTCCAGGTCGGGGTCGCGGTAGTCGCACGGGCAAATGATGTCCAGATCCTGTTCACGGTGCCCCGCTGCCAATCGGCAGGGACAGGCCCAGTAGCCGTAACGGGCCTCGTTCACCAGCAGGCCTTCGACCAGACCTCGGGTGAACTCCACCTCGGGATTGAGGTTGTACCCGCCGGCGCGCGCCTCACGGTCGAGCCGGTCGTACAGCGCGTCAATCTGTTCCGCCGTGATGACAGGGCGGGTGCTCATAGGCCCAATCGCTCCCGGATGGCGTCGGGTTTGAAGCCCACGATGCAATCGGCGCCATCAATCACCAGCGTGGGGAAGGACGTGGCCGGATTCCACTGCCGCACTTCCCGTTCTGCTGCCTGGCGTTCTTCGCCCTCCAGCAGATCAACATAGAGATAGTCATAGGTCACTTTCTCGTCCTCGAGCAGCTGGCGCGTCTTGCGACACCAGATGCAGGTCGAGAGCGCATACAACATCACCGTGTGTTCCGCGTGTTCGCCCACAATATGACCTTTGGGTTCTGCCATGGTATCCTCCTGAATGCGTGAAAGTTGTTTTGTCAGTGATTCCCTGGACGCACCCCAGTATAGACGCGCCGGGCAAAAAAGTCAATGGCGTGGCCGACGTCTGGCGGGGCAGTTTATCCCAGGAGAGGGGGAAACATGGCACTGGCTTCCAGCCCGGCCCCCTTCTATACTGAAGACATGATCAGCGTTTTGATTGTGGACGAGCATGAGCCAGTACGGCAAGCGTTAGAAGCCTGCCTGGCCGCAACCGGCGATGTACAGGTCGTGAAGAGCACCGGTCGGTACGTGCAGGCGGTAGAATCTGCACGCGCGCTCTTGCCGGATGTGATCCTGTTGGAGACGAAGACGCCCGATGGCCTGGCGACGCTGGCGGCGTTGCGCGCGGCGGCCCCGCATTCCGCGATCATCGTGCTCACCTCCTATCCCGACAGCCGGGAGGAAGAGGCCGTCCTGGCGGCAGGCGCGGTAGCTTACGTGCTCAAGACGCTCGATACCCAGGTGCTGATTCAGGCTATCCGTTCCGCACCCGAGGCGGGTCTCCCGGATGCCGATCCGCTAGAAATGGGGATGTCTCCGAAAGAGGGTGCGGCCCGGGGGTGAAGGCCCCTCTTTCATTTCCCCTGGCGGACTTCTTCCCCGTCCGACTCCGGCAGAAACGCGCCGAAGACTTGATTCCCCAGCAGTCGTCCCCGCGCGGTGAGCCGCACGCGCGCGCCATCCCACGAGAGCAGCCCGTGGCGCTGATACGTCTCGATAGCGGCGCCGCAGGCTTCTGCCAGGCCCACGCCAAAGCGGGCGCGAAAAGCCGCGTCGGTGACGCCTTCTGCCAGGCGCAACCCCAGCATCATCGTCTCGCCAAGCTCCAGAGTGGGGGAGATCGTCTCCGCTTCCGCCGCCGGCGTTTCCCCGGCGTTGACGGCGGCGATGTAGGCGGCGGGATCCGTGAGGTTGCTCCAACGGCGGCGCTCCAGATAGCTGTGGGCGGCGACGCCGAGGCCGAGCCAGGCGCCATTGCGCCAGTAGTGGAGGTTGTGCCGCGAAATCCACGGCCCGATGGCCTCGGTGCGCCCGGCCGGGGGCAAGGCCCAGATTTCGGGCGCAGGGACGGCTCCGCGCGCCCAGTTGGAGATCTCGTATTGCCAGAATCCCGCGCGGTGCAGGCGGTCACTGCTCCATTCGTAGAGGTCGGCGGCGAGATCGGGGTCCGGCTCAGGCACCGCGCCACGCGCGACTGCCTCCGCGAGCGGCGTCCCCGGCTCCAGGGTCAGTGCGTAGAGCGAGAGGTGTTCTGGCGCCAGCGCGAGGGTCGCTTCGAGGGTGTGCTGCCATGGCGTCAGCGTCTGTCCAGGCAGGCCAAAGATCAAATCGAGGTTGAGGTTATCGAAACCGGCCTGACGGGCGGCTGCTACGGTGCGGGTGACCTCTTCCCACGTGTGGATGCGACCCAGCAGGCGCAATTCCCCCGCGTCGGCGGACTGAACGCCGAGGCTGAGCCGGTTCACGCCGGCCCGGCGCAAGGCGCTGAGTTGTTCCAGCTGCACCGTCCCCGGATTGGCCTCCAGAGTGATTTCGGCGTTAGGGGAGAGGCGCAGGTCCTCGCGCGCGGCCTCGATGAGGGCGGCGACGGCGGCCGGGGGCAACAGGGAGGGCGTCCCGCCGCCAAAGTAGAGCGTCGTCACGCTTGCGGTGGGATGTCGCGCCAGCAGCGTGGCCGCCTGCTGACGCAGCTCCGTGAGCAAGGCGGCGGCGTAGGGTGTCAGCAGGGTCGGGCGGTCGGCGTAGGTCACGAAATCGCAGTACGTGCAGCGCCGCACACAGAAGGGGACGTGAATGTAGAGCGCGAGATCCATGCCGGCAGCAACCTCTACGAGATGCCGCCCTGCGTCAGATCGAGGAAGAGGTTTTCCAGCGTCTCGCGTTCCTCGGTGAAGGCGAACACGGGGAATCCGTTTGCCACAAGGGCGGCGAGCAGGCCCGCCAGCGCTGCGTCGTCGCCTTCGACGGCGACCACGAGCTCGGAACGCGGGGCATCGCCGTTGAGTGGCGGCACCGGGGCGACGCTGAGGATCGTCGGCTGTTGTGCGAGCCAGGCTTGCGCGTCGTCGGGGGGGCCGAGGAGCGTGATCCGCGCGCGGCGATGAGGGCGCACCTGGCGGCGGATTTCTTCTGGCGCGCCGGCAGCGACCATGCGTCCTTGTTCGAGAATGCCGACGTGTGTGGCGATGTCATCGAGCTCGCGCAGGACGTGCGAGGAGATGAAGATGGTTTTGCCAAGCTCCTGCAGGGCGCGGAGGATGTCGCGCAGCTCGACGCGCGCGCGGGGATCGAGGCCCGATGCCGGCTCATCGGCGAGGATGAGCAGCGGCTCATGGACGAGCGCTCGCGCCAATCCCAGCCGCTGGCGCATCCCACGGGAAAGGGTGCGGACTTCGTCGGCGGCGCGCGGCGTCAATCCCACCAGGTCCAGCAGATCGGCGACGATGCTGCGGCGTTTTTCCGGCGCGATCCCGTAGCAGGCGGCGAAGAACTCCAGGTATTCCACGGCGGACATTTCATCGTAGAGGCCGAATTCGTCGGGGATGTAGCCGAGGAGCCGTCGCACGTCGCGGGGATGGGTGCGGGTGGAATAGCCGCCCAGGCGGACATCGCCCTGCTCGAAGGCCAGCAGGGTGGCGATGATGCGGATGGTCGTGGTCTTGCCGGCGCCGTTGGGGCCGACAAAAGCGTAGATGGCGCCCTCTTCGACCTGCAAATTGAGCGCCTGGAGCGCAGGACGAGGCGCCTTGCGATAGGTTTTGGTCAGATTTTCGATTTCGAGAATTGCGGTCATGTCGAGCTGAGTATAGAACGGTTGAAAGGGTTGTCAATTGGGTCGTTTGGGTATATGCTGCTTTGAAAATAGAGATCAGTGAGTTGTGAGTAGTGAGATGTTGCAGTCTCTGCTCGCTGCTCACCACTCGCGACTCACATTTTTGTGTTTGCTCAGTGTACGCCAGCACATGGCGTTTCCTGTGTAAAGATTCGAGTTCATTCACGGCTGTGCTGGATTTGAGCGCGGCTTAGGTGGAGGGGGAGGATATCCGCTAGATGGGCAAGGCAGAGTTGTTCAGCATTTCGGGCCGCAAGGCGCCGATGACGCCCCTGGAGACGCTGCGCTCGCTGCTCGACTTCCTGGAGCAGGGTGTGAGCGACCTTTCCCGCAGCGACGCACCGACGGCGTTGCAACTTCCTGCGGGGTTCGATCAGGCGGCGGCGTTGTTGGCGACGCTCCGCGAACGGGGCGCCGACGTGACGGCGGAACAGACGCGCTTCGACACGGTCGCAGCGCAGTATCGCAGCAAGGCGGCGCTGTTCCTGAAGCGCATCGGTGGCGCGGGGGTGCTTGCCGCTCGCCGGCAGGAGGTGCAGCCCGATGCTGACGCCTGGTGGTGGACTCTGGACCTTTGGTTGGCCGCCCGGCGCCGGGAGGCGCGGCGTCGCAGCTTGCGTTGGGCGGCGATCGCCGTGGCCTTGCTCGCCGCATTGGGCTTCGTCTATGCGCGTTTCTTCGCGCCTGATCCGGCCGTGAAGGCCGTGTACCGCGCGCAGCTGCAGGCGACAGATCTGGCGGCGGCGGGGGATTACGCGGGGGCGCTGGAGCAGACGGAATTTGCGCTGGCGCTCGATCCTGCCAATCCCGAGCTGCTGACGCTGAAGGGCGTGTTGCTCTCCGCGCTAGGCGATCCCCTGGCAGCGGAGACGTTTGCCGCGGCGGAGGCGGCTTGCAGTAGCCGTGAGGCATATCTGACGCTTCGCGGGCAGCTTGAGGTGCAGACGAGGCGGTGGGAAGCTGCCCGGCAGACGGCGGAGGCCCTGTTGGAGATCGCTCCGCGTTCGGCAGTCGCGTATCTGTACCGTGGGATGGCGGCGGAGGCTTCAGGCGACTTCCCGCAAGCCCGAGCGGATTACGAACGGGCGGGCGAACTGGCGCAGGAGCAGGGCCTGGATGAGCTGTACGTCACCTCGCGCAATTTGCTGGCGAATTTGTTGATGCGGACGACGCCCTGAAGGGGCGTGGGCACGATGAGTGGAAAGGAGTGTCAATGATTACCAATCCGATTCTGGAACTCTTGCAGCAGCGCAAGTCACTGCGCAAGTACACGGACGAGATGCCTTCGGATGAAGTGTTGACGGCGGTGGTGCGCGCGGGACAGCAGGCGCCCTTCGCCTATCAGATGGGCAGCCTGTTGCTGTCGCGCCGGCAAAAGCAGAATCCCTTCCATGCGCCCTGGCTTTTCACTCTTTGCGTGGACGCGCACCGTCTGGAACGGGTGCTGGCGCGGCGGAACTGGCGCATCGTCTCGAACGATCTGGCGTTGCTGCTCTTTGGCATTCAGGACACGGCGCTGATGGCGGAGAACATGGTCATCGCGGCGGAGAGCCTGGGGTTGGGGAGTTGCTTCCTGGGGAATGCGCCTTATCGCGCCAAAGCCATCGCTGAGAAATATCACCTGCCGCCGCGGGTGTTTCCCCTCGTGCAGTTGACGATGGGCTATCCTGCCGAAGCGCCGCCCCCGCGTCCGCGCTACCCGCTGGAATTCACGCTCTTCGAGGATCGCTACCCGGAACTGGATGAGGAGGCCGTCGCTGCGGCGATGGCGGAGATGGACGAGGGCTATCTCGCGCAGGACTACTATCGGCGCGCCCATTACAAAATCCCCCTGACGGGCGGGCGCGAGGAGACTTTCGATTTTTCCACCTACAGCTGGACGGAACACATCGCGCGCAAGGTGGGGCAGTGGGATCCGCTGCCGGATGCGTTGCTCGAGCAGCTGGCCTATTGCGGGTTCCACATCGCCGGCGCACAACAAGGGGAACAACATCGTCCCGATTCGGAATAATTCCGGGGCGGTACTGCCTCAGAAATGTAACTGTTTAGCCTGTACCAGGCAGCTAGACGGCGATGGATGAACCTTTGTGATTTGTGGCTTTTCCCCTTCCCCCCGCGCTGCGCGGGGGGAAGGGGATAGGGGGAAAAATTGATTCTCAATCCTCAGCGGCGGTCATGGAATCTTGTGTTTTTTAGTCAGTGGTTGAACAGTTACTCAGAAATTAGAAATAGTGAGCCGTGAGTAGAAGACTGTTGCGGCCTCTGCTCCAGACTCACATTTTCATGACCGACGCGCCTTGTTCTAGGGGGACTTTGGCCCCTTCTCGGAGCTGCGGCTCAACGCTTGCGCGATGACACTGGCGAGATGTTCTACCTCCGGCGGCTTGAGCAGCCAATCGGTGAGCCCCTGCGCGCGCAACTCGTCGAGTTCGGTCAGGAGAGGGTAGCCGCTCAGGATGATCACCGGCTGTGGCAATCCCCGTTGACGCAGCGCTCCCAGCAAGGCCTCCCCGCCCATCTCTGGCATGATGAAATCACTGAGGATCAGGGCGATCTCCTGGGGATGCTGTTCGACAATCGCCAGCGCCTCGTGTCCGTTCGCCGCTTGATAGGTACGATAATTCAGGAGCTCCAGGGTGTTGACCAGCGTGCCGCGGACGCTGATGTCATCCTCGACGACCAGCACGTACTGACCCTGCCCCAGGGCCAGCGGCTCCTGGCCAGGAGCGAACGTGCTGGCCTTGTGGGTGAGGACGGCCGGCAGATAAATCGTGAAGGTGGTCCCCTCGCCAAGGCGCGTCGTGACCCCGATTTCGCCTTGATGCTGTTTGACGATCCCGTGAACCTGCGCCAGTCCCAACCCTGTGCCTTTGCCGGGGGGTTTGGTGGTGAAGAACGGTTCGAACATGTGAGCGAGCACGTCGGGGGGGATGCCGCTGCCGGTGTCGGTGACGCTGAGTTGGACCCACGCGCCGGGTTCCAGCTCGGGGAGCGGCGCTGCCGCGCGATCGGCAAAGTTCAGGCGCCCCAGCCCGATGCACAGCTCTCCCCCTTGCGGCATGGCGTCCCGCGCATTGACCGCGAGGTTGAAGAGCGCTTGTTGCAGACGGGTGGGATCGGCATTGACGATGAATTCGTCTCCCTCTGCCTTGAGGGTGAGGTGAATATTCTCCGGTAAGGTGCGTTCCAGCAGCTGGAGTTGTTCCTTCACAAAAGGCAACAGATCCAGGGGGCGACGTTCCAGGATGGCACGGCGGCTAAAATCCACAATCTGCTGAATCAAATCCGCGGCGCGTTTGGATTGTTCCAGAATGACCCGCAGACGTCCTGCAAGGCCCTCCGGCAGGTCCGGCGCTTTCAACGCCATCTGCGCATAGAGCACAATGACCGCGAGGATGTTGTTGAAATCGTGGGCGATGCCGGCCGCGAGCTGGCCGACGGCGGCGAGACGCTCTTGCTGGATCATGCGCTTTTGCGTGTCCTGGAGTTCCGCCAGCGCTTCCAGCAGCTGCTGATTGCTTTCGCGCAGGGCTTCTTCATCATGCCGGCGCTTCGTGATGTCATGCCCGATGCCGATAATGCCGATCACCTGCCCCTGAGCGTCGCGCAACGGCAGTTTGGAAGTGAGCAGCCAGTGTTCCTCACCGGAAGGACGGACGAGGCGCTCCTCGCGGTCGAAGAGGGGGACGCCGGTGCGAAGCACTTCCTGGTCATCCCCGGCGAATTTTGCGGCGACCTCCGGCGGGAAAATGTCGAAGTCAGTTTTGCCCAACGCGCTGGCTTCGTCGGTAAGGCCCATATTCGTGATATCGGCGCGGTTGGCCAGCACTTTGCGCAGCTGCAGGTCTTTGACATACACGGCATCGGGCAGATTGTCAATCAGCGTGCGGAGGAGGATCCGTTCGCGCGCCAGCGCTTCCTCGGCTTGTTTGCGCGCCGTGATGTCTTCGATGACGCTGATGAAGTGAGTGGGGGTCCCGTTTTCATCTCGCAACAGCGAGACGGTGATGCTGACCCACACCAGCGAGCCATCGGGGCGCAGGTAGCGCTTTTCACGCTGATAGGTGTCCTGTTTCCCGGAGAGCAACGTCTCCGCCAATTGCTCATCGAGGGACAGATCGCCGGGATAGGTGATGCCCTGGAAGCTGCGCGTCAACAGGTCTTCACGCGAGTAGCCTGTGATCTCACAGAAGCGGTCATTGATGCGCAGGAACCGTCCGTCGAGTGTGGTATGGCTGATGCCGACCGCCACCTTTTCGAACGTGTTACGATAGCGCAGCTCGCTTTCGCGCAGGGCCTCGGTCATCTGGCGGCGTGCGGTGATGTCTTCGACGACGGCGATATAATATTCTGGCTTGCCTTCGAGGTCGCGCTGCAGTGAAACGGTGACGTTAGCCCAAAAGTAACTGCCATCTTTGCGGATGTAGCGTTTTTCCAGCGCGAAGGTGTCTTGCTCACCCCGCATCAATTTCTCGGACAACTTCCGATTGGGTTCCCGATCGTCGGGATGGGTGATGTCTTGGAAGCTCCGTTGCAGCAGCTCTTCGGCAGTGTAGCCCGTCATCTGGCAGAACTGCTGATTGACCCGTAAAAAGCGCCTATCCAGGGTAGCGAGGGTAATGCCCATGGCGGCCTGTTCGAAGATGCCGCGAAACCGCGCCTCGCTGGCAGCGAGTGCCAGGGTCGCGCGCTGTTGCCGTTCCACGTACCCCGCGATGATAGCGCCGGTCGTCAACCCCACGAAAACAAAGAGTATCAGGGCGATGAGTTCCTTTGGATCATCGAAGGGGAATATGCCGGCGGGAAAGTCATACTCGATAAAAATGCTAAAAGCGGTCAGCAACATTGCCCACAGAAACAGGGCGCTGAGGAATGTGATCAGCACAATCTTGCTGTTATCACGGGATTCCGGCTTTACCGGCAGGCGCAGGAACCGGCGCACTTCGGGGAGGATGAGGAGCGTTGTCGCGGCGTTGAAAGCGAGAAAGAGGTTGAGCGTGCCCTTGACAACGACCCCATTCAGTATTTCTACCGGCAGGGAAGTGAGAGCCTGAGGCGCCCAGCTCGGCGGATTGGCAGCGAGCGCGTGCGGATACCCGTAGCGGGTGATTGCTGCATAGACCGCGGCATAAAGAACCTGGACCGTCAGCGGGTGATTCCAGAAAGAGGGGCGTTGGGCATACTTTTGAGCGCCATAGCCATGCCAGACAAACCATCCCAGGATCAGCGCGGCGGTGATGGCATTGGCCCAACCGTTGGTGTCCCACAAGAAGAAGGGGTAGAGAGCGCCGCCAACAAGCCCCGCGATGAGGCCGTAACGTCCTCCATAAGCCATGGCGGCAAGCAAGGGGAAAGTGTAAGACCACAGGATCGAGAGTGTGAGCGGCGGTACAGAAAATTGCGGGCTAAAGAATGCCCCCGCGAATCCGGCAAGCCCCAGGAGCACGGAGATGAGCACCTTGTGCGGTTCGAGCAGGGGAGAGTTATGCCTGGATGCTTGAGATGAAGCCTGTTGCATGGCTGAACTGGTCCTCAACGCCGTTTTGATCTTTCATATACCCATCGCTCACAGATTTAGTGTACACTAGAAATTTGAGATCACAAATCCGGTGAGAGAGCTCGCCCACGTCGCATTTTGTCGACATCCGGGAGAAGGGCATCCGGCGAGCTCCTGGTCCCGCTGAATCGGTAAAAATGCCGGACTATTTTTATGTCAAGACTGTGACCGACGTTTCGTTTGCATTTTCGGGAAAATGGTTTATCGTTTACAACTTACACTTCCTTACGTGGAAACGTGTAAAGGTGCGAAGGTGTGAACGTGTGAAGGTGCGAACGTATGAACGCAAATGACTCGCTGGCTCGCTGACTCGCTTTTTCGCTGATTTTCGGATGAAAATAATGGCCTGAGCGCAGCCTGAAGTTTGCGTTACATTTTCCACGCAAGTGATTCTGAGGTTCGCAGATTCGCTTTCTCGCTTTCTCGCCTTTTCGCTGATTCGCTGACGGCTGACTCGCTGATCTCTATTTTCGAAGGAGGAGTTAAACAACAGTGACCCATCTAGCCAAATATCTGAAACCCTTTATCGCGGCGATCTTGCTGACGATGCTGCTCCTCTTCGCGCAGGCGAACGCCGATCTGGCGTTGCCGGATTACATGTCGCGCATCGTCAATGTCGGCATTCAGCAGGGCGGGGTGGAAAATGCGGTCCCCGAAGCCCTGCGTCAGGTGACTTTAGAGCGGCTGTTCCTCTTCATGTCCGCCGAGGATCAGGCGCTGGTTCAGGCGCATTACACGAAGGTGGACGCTACCTCTCCCGATTATGCGACTTATGTGACACGCTACCCGGCGCTGGCGAACGAGGCCATTTATGTGCGCGGGTCTGTGGATGCGGATACCCTGGCGCAGCTCAACCCCATCCTCGCGCGGGCCTTCGTCGCGCTGGCGGGGATGGAGCAGCTGCTGGCGGATCCCTCCCGTACGGCGGCTCTCGGCAGCCAGATGGGCTTTGATCTCTCTAAATTGCCGCCGGGCATGGACCTGTTCACCATGCTGGCCAATCTCCCCGCAGCGCAACGGACACAACTGCTCGCGACTATGAACGAACGTTTCGCCGCCCTCGATGAGAACATGCTCACGCAGATGGCGATCCAGGCAGTCAAAGCAGAATACGCCGCGCTGGGCCTGGATACCGGCGGCCTGCAGATGGGCTACATCCTGCGCACCGGCGGCTTGATGCTGCTGTTCACGCTGCTCTCGATCTCCTGTAACATCGGCGTGGGGTACCTGTCGGCGCGCGTCGCCGCTGGCCTGGGGCGAAATCTCCGCCAGGACGTCTTCGAGAAAGTGATGCGGTTTTCCCGCGCAGAATTTAGCGAGTTCTCCACGGCCTCGTTGATCACGCGCTCCACCAATGACATCACGCAGGTGCAGATGGTGGTCATCATGCTGATGCGGATGGTGTTTTACGCGCCTATCATCGGCGTCGGGGGCGTCATCCGCGCGCTGGAGAAGAGCACCTCAATGTGGTGGATCATTGCCCTGGCAGTGACCGTGCTGCTGGGCCTGGTGCTCACCGTCTTCTCCATTGCCCTGCCCCGTTTCAAGGCCATCCAAGACCTGATTGACCGTCTCAATCTGGTGATGCGGGAGACGCTTTCCGGCATGATGGTCATTCGCGCCTTCAACATGCAGGACTTCGAAGCCGAGCGCTTCGACAAAGCGAACCGCGACTTGACCGGCACGATGCTGTTCATCAGCCGCCTCATGGCGACGATGATGCCGGTGATGATGTTGGTCATGAACGGGATGATCCTCCTTATCATCTGGATTGGCGCGCATCAGGTAGCGGAGGCGCGGATGCAGGTGGGCGACATGATGGCGTTCATGCAGTACACCATGCAGATTGTCTTCGCGTTCCTCATGTTCTCGATGATGTTCATCATCCTCCCACGTGCTTCGGTCTCTGCCAACCGCATCACCGAGGTGTTGGAAACCGAACCGGTGTTGCGAGATCCGGAACATCCCGTTTCGTTCCCCGAACCGTTTGAGGCAGTGGTGGAATTCCGCGACGTTTGCTTCCGCTACCCCGGCGCGGAGAAGGACGTGTTGCATAACATCAGCTTTGTTGCCCGTCCCGGCGAGACGACGGCCTTCATCGGTTCGACCGGCTCCGGGAAATCCACCATCGTCAATTTGATCCCGCGCTTCCACGACGTGAGCAGCGGCGCGATTTTGATTGACGGCGTGGACATTCGAGATGTGACGCAACACGACTTGCGTGAGAAGATCGGCTATGTCCCGCAGAAAGGGCTCCTGTTCTCCGGCACTATCGCCAGCAATCTGCGGTATGGCAGGGAAGACGCATCGGACGAGGAGATTCTGGCGGCCGCGGAAGTTGCCCAGGCCAGTGAGTTCATTTTCTCGTGGCCGGAGGGCCTGGAGGCCGAGATCGCTCAGGGCGGGATAAACGTTTCCGGCGGACAGAAACAGCGGCTGGCGATTGCCCGCGCCCTGGTCAAGCGGGCGCCGATCTACATCTTCGACGACAGTTTCTCGGCGTTGGATTACAAGACGGACGCTGCTCTGCGGCGCGCACTTCGGGAGACTCTGACCGATAGCACCCTCTTTATCGTTTCCCAGCGGGTGGCGACGATCAAGCACGCTGAGCAGATTATCGTCCTCGATGAGGGTTGTGTGGTGGGCAAAGGCACCCATCGAGAGTTGTTGGAATCCTGCGAGGTCTATCGCGACATTGCGCTCTCACAGCTTGGTGAGGAGGGATTGGCATGAGCACAGATCAAAGACCGACGACGACTGCCCCTCGCCCAGGCGGCGGAATGAGAGGGATGGGGGGAGGCCGGCGCATGGGCCGGGGCGAACGCGCGCGCGATTTCCGCGGCACGATGATCAAACTGCTGCACTACCTGGCCCCTTACCGCGCTTCGATTATCCTGGTGCTGGCTTTTGCCGTCGCCTCGACCATTTTCTCCATTGTCGGGCCGAAGATCCTGGGACGCGCGACCACCAAGTTGTTCGAGGGCGTGATGGCGCAGATCACCGGCTCCGGCGAGGGGATTGACTTCGCCTATATCGGCAACATTTTGCTGATCACCCTGGGGCTATATCTCACCTCGGCGCTGTGCAGCTACATTCAGGGCTGGATCATGGCGAAGGTGTCCATGGACGTCACCTATAGCTTCCGCCGCAACATCGCCGCTAAAATCAACCGCATGCCGTTGCGCGCTTTTGACGGCACCAATCACGGCGAGATCCTCTCCCGCATCACCAACGACGTGGACACCGTCAGTCAGACTCTCAACCAGAGCCTCACCCATCTGGTCACCTCAACGGTGACCCTCATCGGCGTGCTGGTGATGATGCTTTCCATCAGCTGGCAGATGACCCTGGTGGCGCTGTTGATGGTGCCTCTCTCCCTGGTCATCATGCGCGCGGTGATCAGCCGTTCGCAGAAATACTTCCGACAGCAACAGGATTATCTGGGACACCTCAACGGGCACATCGAAGAAATGTACGGCGGGCACGTGGTGGTGAAGGCCTTCAATGGTGAGGAGCGGAGCATCGCTACCTTCGAGGATCTCAATCAAACCCTTTACTCTTCGGCCTGGAGGTCGCAATTCCTTTCGGGCCTGATGTTCCCTGCGATGAACTTCGTTGGCAACCTGGGGTATGTCGCGGTGACGCTCCTTGGCGGCTACCTGGCGATTCACCAGCTGATCACCGTCGGCGATATCCAGGCCTTCATCCAATACGTGCGCTCCTTCACACAGCCCCTCACGCAGCTCGCCAACATCTCCAATGTCTTGCAGCAGACCGCCGCTGCCGCGGAGCGCGTCTTCGAGTTCCTGGACGAGCCGGAGGAGGAGCCGGACACGGAGACGCCGGTGCAGCTGGCCGAAGTGGAAGGCCGTGTGGACTTCCGCAACGTCCGTTTTGGGTACACGCCCGATAAGATCATCATTCACGACTTCACCTTCTACGCTGACCCGGGGCAGCGGATCGCCATCGTCGGGCCGACTGGCGCCGGCAAGACCACCATGGTCAAACTGCTGATGCGCTTTTACGACGTCAACGCCGGCGCGATTCTGGTGGACGGCTACAATGTCAAGGATTTCCGGCGTCGTGATTTGCGTAGCATGTTTGGCATGGTGCTGCAGGATACCTGGCTCTTTAACGGCACGATCATGGAGAACATCCGTTACGGCCGTGCGACGGCCACTGACGAGGAGGTCATCGCGGCAGCGAAGGCGGCTCATGCGGATCACTTCATCCGCACGCTGCCGCAGGGCTATCAGACCGTGCTCAACGAGGAGACGACCAACCTGTCGCAGGGGCAGATGCAGCTGCTGACGATTGCGCGCGCGCTGCTCGCGGATCCCCAAATCCTCATTTTGGATGAGGCGACCAGTTCGGTGGACACGCACACCGAGGTGTTGATCCAGGCAGCCACGGCTACGATTATGCAGGGCCGCACCAGCTTCATCATCGCCCATCGCCTCTCCACCATCCGTGACGCGGATTGGATTTTGGTGATGAAAGACGGTGACATCGTGGAGCAGGGACGGCACGGGAAGCTGCTGGCGCGGAACGGCTTCTACGCGGAGCTCTACAACAGCCAGTTTGAGCAGGTTGAGGAGCTTGCTTGAGACAGCCGCGTTGAGAGGTCTGCCTGAAAAGCCCTGGCCCTGCGCACCGTCACGGTCGCAGGGCCAGGTTGTTGATACTGGCTGAAAGGCTACAGCCCCGGCAGGGACATGATCCTGGCGATGGGGCGGAGATCCAGCCACTTCTGCGTCTTGGGACGCTGGAGTGCGGCATCTGCCAGGCGAGGCAAATCCTGCAGGTCTGTGAAGGTCACCTTGCCCCCCTGCAGGCCGATGAAGACCCCTGCCGGCTCGGATTTCTCGGCCTCCTGAATCAGGAATTCGAGGCAGCGCGCGGCCAGCCGGGTGGCCTGAATGCGATCAAAGGGCGTGGGATCGCCGCCCTGCTGGAGATGTCCCAGGATGTTCTGGCGCACGTCGAACACATCGCGGCCTTCTTCACCGAAGATGGCGCAGATCACGTCGGTGGTGTAGGAGGGATTGGCGTTTTCGTTGCGAATGACCAGCCCCAGCCGCTTGCCCCGATGGAAACCTTCCTTGAGCATTTCCAGGTCGGTCAGCAAATCTGCCAGGGTGATCCCCTCCTCGTGGATGTAGACCCGCTCGGCGCCGGTCGCCAACCCGCTCATCAGCGCCAGATACCCGCAGTAGCGGCCCATCACTTCCACCACATAGCAGCGCTCGGAAGCCACGGCGTATTGCTTGATCTTGTCCACGGCCTCGACGATGTTGTTCAAGGCCGTATCGGCGCCCACGCTCAGGTCGGAGCCAGGGAGGTTGTTGTCAATGGCCGCCGGCAAGCAGATCATGGGGATGTTGAAGGCAGGGTAATTGGGGCGCTCTTGCACCATCTGATAGACGCCCTCGTAGCCGGTCCACCCGCCGATCATCAACAGCCCGTCAATTTTGTGCTCCTCGATCGTGCGCGCGATGCGGTACAGATCGGCCTTGGTAGGGAGATCGCGGTCGGTGCCCAGCTCGGAGCCGCCGCGCGTGGCCCATCCGGCGACGCTCATCCATCCCATCTCCTGAACCTGCCCGCTGGCCAGGCCCGGAAAGCCATTGCGGACCCCCAGCATGATGTGCCCCTCATCGGTCCCCAATCTGACCGCGGCGCGGACGGCGGTGTTCATGCCGGCCGCCGGCGCGCCGCAGTTGAGCACGGCGAGGCGCAGTCGCCTCTGGCCGGGCTCGGGCTCGTGGGGCGTGGCGCGCATCAGGGTGAGGGCGGTGTGGTACGACTCCCGAAAGCTGCCGCCGCGCAACTCCATGGCGTGTTCGTAGTCATGCGCCGCGATGGCCGCGGCGACCGCCTGGGTTTTCTCCACACAGGCCATCAACGGCGCCGGGGTGACCCGGTTTTCGCGGATGCCCAGGATTTGCGGCTCGCGGTCAGGCGGCGCGCTGAGCAGCTCTTCGATGGCCGTATAGCCCAGCAGGGTGGGGAAATAACGGTCGAAGGCGCTGGGCGCTCCCCCGCGTTGCACGTGTCCCAGGATGGTGATGCGCGTTTCCTCCCCCAATCCCTCTTCGATGACCGTCTTGATCTGCTGCGAGGTGATGGGATTCCCGGCACGGTCCCGGGCGCCTTCCGCGAGGATGACCAGGCTCTCGCGGTTCCCGGCGCGTCGGCCCGCCTTGAGGACTTCCACGAGCTGCGCTCCCCAATCCTCCACATCTGGAGGATACTCCGGGATCAGGAACCAATCGGCGCCGGTGGCGATGGCGCTCATCATGGCCAGGTAGCCGCAGTTGCGGCCCATGACCTCGATGACGAAGGCGCGCTGGTGGCTGGAAGCGGTGCTGCTGATGGCGTCCACGGCTTCGGTAATGCGGTGCAGCGCGGAATCGGCGCCGATGGTCATATCGGTGCCGGCCATGTCGTTGTCTATCGAGCCCACCAGGCCGACGATTGCCAGGTGTGAGCAGGCCTGCGCCGTCTCTGGAGGGAGGCGCTGTTGTTCGACCAGCTCGGCGAGCAGGGAGGGCCATTCCTGGCGGAAGATGTTGGCGCCGGTTAGACTGCCGTCGCCGCCGATCACGACCAGGGCGTTGATGTTGTGGGTCGCCAGATTGTACGCGGCTTTGAGCCGTCCCTCGCGGGTGCGGAACTCGGTGGAACGCGCCGAGCCGATGATGGTCCCGCCGCGATGTTGAATTCCTCCCACTGCATCCCAATCCATTTTGCGGATGAAACTCCCGCCTTCGACCAGGCCCTGATAGCCCTCGTAGATCGCATAGGCATCCAGGCCCCGGTACAACGCGGTGCGCACGATGGCCCGCACGGCGGCATTCATGCCTTGCGCGTCTCCCCCGCTGGTCAACACCGCCACGCTTTTGATTCCGTTGGTCTCCATCATTTCACCTGCCTTCTTCTGAAAAGCCCTGTGTGGATCACGCATGATTTTGTCGCAAAGATCTTGTGTTTTCCAAGGCATTTGGGAAACGGTGCTGTGGCTCGCTACGAGAGGGAATCTCCGGGTAGAGGTTTCCTTTTCGGGTAGCGTTCAGGGATAAGTTTAGCCTGGATGTCGGAATATGCAAGGGCAAGCGCAGCAGCAATTCCCAATATGAAGTCCTTCGACATTAGTTAACCCTAAACAACCCCCATCCTCCCCACCTTGTCGCGGTTTAGATGCCAACGACCTGAGAATTCTCGCGCAGGACTTCGACCCCCGAGGCCACTTCAACTTTGGCCACACAGCTGGCGCACAAGGAGTAACAACGCACCCGGTCGGTGCGGGGATGGATGACTTTCATGACCGCCTGTTTCAAGCGCGCAGCGTCCTTTTCCATCAGCAGACATTCAAAGACAGTTGCGATAGTTAAAGGGGGCTTTTTTGAACCCGAGCTGCTCCGAAACCCTGGTTTTGAGGCAGGCATGAGTGTCATGCCTCGGCGAACTGGAGGACCAGGGTTGGAGAATGGGGCGCAACCCTGGGCCTCGGGTCCTCAAAAATACCCCTGCCAGGACTCGAACCTGGAACACAGGGTTTAGGAAACCCTTGTTCTATCCGCTTGAACTACAGGGGCGCGACTCGTATTATAGCATCCCCCTTCCTTCAGGCAAGCGCCGGAGGCGGTGACATGCGCTTCCCATTTTCTGTTTTCTCACTACAATCGTGTGAAGGTGCCTGCGTGCCCACGTGTGAACGTGAGAACGTGAGGATTCGCTTTTTCGCTGATTTGCTGATTTTCCGAGGAGGACATGCGCGTGGACGTGAAGGACGACAACGACAATCGCGGGCAAACTGCCTGGTGGGGCGTGGGCCTGGGCCTTGGCGTGGTGGCCGGGCTGCACTTTCTGCGGCGTTGGTGGGCGCGCCGACGGCTTCCGCCGCTCTTCAAGGCGCGGGATCGCGCCGGCGTGGCGCTCATCACCGGCGCTTCTTCGGGGATCGGCGCGGAGTACGCGCGACAACTGGCCCGTGCGGGGTACGATCTGATCCTGGTGGCGCGCCGGCGTGAGCGTCTGGAGTCGCTGGCAGAGGCGCTCCGCACGGAGCACGGCGTCATGGTTGAGGTGCTTCCCGCGGATTTGAGCCTCCCCGAGGAGGCGGCGCGGGTTGCGGCGCGGATCGCGAGCCTGCCGGCGCTGGACTTCCTCATCAACAACGCGGGCTTTGGCCGCAGCGGGGATTTCGCCGGCAGTGACCTCGAAGGGCAGCTGGCGATGGTTCACGTGCACGTGGATGCGACCTTGCGGCTGACCCGTGCCGCGCTGCCGGGAATGCTGGCGCGCGGACGCGGCGCCGTGGTCAACGTCGCCTCGGTGATGGCCTTTTATCCCCTACCCGGCAGTGCGACGTATGTGGCGACCAAGAGCGCGCTGGTCGGTTTCACCCGCAGCCTGCACACGGAGCTGCAGGGGACGGGGGTGCGGGTCCAGGCGCTGTGCCCCGGCTTCACCCGCACCGAGTTCCACGACGCGGCGAACATGGCAATCCGGCAGGCGCCGGGGTTCGCGTGGCTCTCGCCGGAGAAAGTCGTGGCGCATTCCCTGCGTGACCTCGCCGCCGACGCGGCGGTCTCCGTGCCCGGCATGGGCTACGCGGCGTTGGTCGGAGTCGCGGGCCTGTTGCCGCAGGCGGTCTTCGATGGCGTTGGCGCGGCTTACACGGCGCTGCGGCGCGCGGAGCCGAAAGACGTCTCCGGAGGGGGTGGACGCAGATGAACGCAGATGAAAGAAGAATCTGCGAAAATCAGCGTCCTATAGAATTCATTTGATTCGCTGACTCGCTTTTTCGCCGATTTTCGGTTGATACTCAATCTTCAAGGGTCGCCAGGAAATTCTGCGTTTTTCAGTCAGTGGCGATACCTTTGTCACGCAAGTGATTTTTCTCGCTTTCTCGCTTTCTCGCCTTTTCGCTGATTCGCTGACTGCTGACTCGCTGACCTCTATTTTCCAAGGAGGGAACCATGAACAGGCAAGGTCCTTTGCGGCGTTGGATGCTTGTTGTGGTGTTGCTGGCGCTGGTGACAGGCGCCTGCGATTTTAGCGCGGCTTTCGAGCGGCGCGATCTTGAGACGCCGACCGCGACGTTATCCCCTGCTACCGCGACGCCGCGGCCTACCCCGCCGCTCCCGTCGGCCACTCTTCCCCCGCCGACCCCGACGCCGTTGCCCAATCCCGCGCCTCGCCTGCTGTATCGCGTCCCTGAGCCTGGGGCGGCGCAGCCTCGCACCGCGCCGTTGGAGCTGATCTTCGATCAGCCGATGGACCGTGCGAGCGTCGAGGCGGCGTTCGTGATCTCGCCTACCGTGGCCGGCGCCTTCCGGTGGCGTGACGCGCGCACCCTGGCGTTTGAGGCGGCGTCCCCGCTGCCGCGCGGCGCTGCGTACCGCGTGCGCATCGGCGAAACCGCCCGCAATGCCGAAGGACTGCCGCTGGTCGAGCCGGTCACGTTCGATTTCAGCGTCGAGGGCTATCTCGAAGTCCTCGACGTGCAGCCCGCGCCCGACGCTACGGGCCTGGAGCCGCCCGCGCGGGTGGTCGTCATCTTTAGCCGGCCGGTGGTGCCGCTCTCAGCGCTTAGCGAGCAGGGGACCTTGCCTCAACCGCTCAGCTTCACCCCCGCCGTCGCCGGCAAGGGGGAATGGCTCAATACCTCGACTTACATCTTCTACCCGGCAACTGGTTTTCTTCCGGCGACGGAGTACCGCGCGCGGATCGCGCAGAGCCTGACCGATACCCTCGGTGCGTCGTTGGAAAGGGATTTCGAGTGGCGCTTCAGCACGTTCGATCCCGCCGTCGTGGCGCTGGAGCCGGCCGACGGCGAGCTGTTTGCGGGGCCGACCCAACCTGTGCGCGTGATCTTCAATCAGCCGGTGCAGCACGCGACGGCGGTGGAACGTTTGACGTTGGAGACTGCCGGGCAGAGCCTCTCCGGGACGATCGGCTGGTCAGGCGGCGCAACCCCCGCGATGACGGAGACCCTCATATTCACGCCGACGACGCCGTTGCCGCGTGGCGCGGCCGTCATCGCCCGGCTGCGGGCGGGCGTCGCGGCGGCGTCGGGACCGCGGGTGACGATCAGCGACACGATTTCCACTTTTCGCGTCGCGCCGCCGCCGGGAGTGGAGACCATCACGCCGCGCAATGGGGCCGTCAATGTCAACCCGCAGGGTGAGGTGGAAATCACCTTCGCGAGCCCGATGTTGCGGGAGGGCTTCATGCGCTATGTGCGCATCACCCCCGCCGTCACGAAAGTCTACACGGATTGGACGTCCTCCGACACGCAGCTCCGACTTTCTTTTGAGATGCGGCCGCAGACGGCGTACCGCGTGCAGCTCGACGCGCGCGCGCCGGATCGCTACGGGACTCCCCTGGGCCGGGCCGTGGACGTGCGTTTCACGACCGGCGACCTGGAGCCCTATGTCCAGCTGCGTCAGGCGGAGCGGTTGCAGGTCTACGGCGCTTACACGGAGACGGTGGTCTATGCCGGGACGCGCAACGTCTCGCGGCTGGAGGTGGAACTCTACGCGCTGGACGAGGACACTTTCATGAACCTGAGCGCCTATGGCGGGTGGAACGCCTGGGACAAATTCGACCCGACCCCGGCGCAACTCGTGCGGCAATGGAGCGTGCCAGTGGACCAGCCCCGCAACACCGACGCCCTCATCCCGATCCCCTTGCGTTCCAACGCCGCGACGCCTCTCCCGCCCGGCATCTACTACCTGCGTCTCACGGCGCCGGAGGTGCTCGTCGCCTCGCCCGACCAGGCGCCGGAACGCCTGCTCTTCGTCAAATCCGGCCTCAACCTCACCCTCAAGGAATCCGAAACGGAGGCGCTCGTCTGGGCGACCGATCTGGCGACCGGGTTGCCGCGTGCGGGGCTGAAGCTGCGCCTCAATTCTGCCAGCGGCGGCTGGATTGCCGGCGGCGAGACTGACGCTGAGGGGCTGTGGCTGTCGCAAGACCTCCGGCGCGAGAACCTGTGGGAGGACCTCTTCGTTTTCTCCGGCAGCCCCGGCGACCCCGACTTTTCCGTGACGTACAACAGCTGGACGCAGGGGATCGAGCCGTGGCGGTTTGGGCTGGACTACGGCTACGACTTGAGTGACTATCGGGGCTACCTCTACACGGAACGCCCGATCTATCGCCCCGGGCAGACGGTCTACTTCAAGGGCATCCTTCGCGCCGACGATGATGCTCGCTACAGCCTGCCAGTGGGGATCGCGAGCCTGCAGGTGCAGATTGAGGATCCGCGGGGGCGACAGCTCTATTCCAACACGCTGCCGTTGACCGACATGGGCACTTTCAACGGCGAGCTCGCGCTCAGCTCGGAAGCGGCCTTGGGCGTCTACTATCTCCACGCCAGCCGCCCCGACACCGACCTTTCCTTTGGGACGACTTTCCAGGTGGCGGAATATCGCAAGCCGGAATATCAGGTCGAGGTGACGACGGATCGGCCTGCCTATGTGGATGGCGACGTCATTCAACTGCAGGGACAGGCGAGCTACTACTTCGGCGGGCCGGTGACCAACGCCGACGTTACCTGGAACTTGCTGAGCGGCCCGTATGACTTCGAGTATCGCTGTCCGGCGGGGACGGCCTGCCCCTTCTACAGCTGGGCCGATTACGATTGGACCCGTGAGGAGCCGGAGCGCTACGGCGCGTTGGTGGCTTCGGGAGCGGGGATGACCGACGCGACGGGACAGGTGACCTTCACCGTGCCGGTGGATCTCGCGCTCGACACGGGCAGCCGCCGGCTCACGCTTGAGCTCACCGTCACCGACATCAGTGGGCAGGCGGTGAGCCATCGTACTGCCGTCATCGCGCATAAGGGCGATTTCTACATCGGCCTCGCGCCGCGCGGCTATCTCGCCAGGGCGAAGGAGCCCAAAGCGGTGGACGTCCTCACCGTGGATTGGGATAGCCGGCCGGTCGGGAATGTGCCTCTGGAGGTGACAGTCCTGGAGCAGCGCTGGTACAGCGTGCGGGAGAAATCCGATAGCGGCGCTTTCTACTGGACCTGGGACGTGGAGGAGGTGCCGGTCTACACGACGACGGTGACGACGGACGCTGTCGGGCAGGGCGCGGTGACGTTCACCCCGCTGCGCGCGGGCAGTTATCGCGTGCGCGCCGTGGGACGGGATGCGCGCGAGCACGTCATCCGCAGCGCGGCCTTCGTCTGGGTCTGGGGAGGGACGGGCGCCTTCTGGCGTCAGGAGAACAACAACCGTTTTGATCTCATCGCCGACCGCGACAGCTACACGGCAGGCGACACCGCCGAAATCCTCATCGCCTCGCCCTACAGCGGCACCGTGCGGGCGCTGATCACCCTTGAGCGGGGGCACATCATCACCGCCGAGGTGCGCACCCTGACGAGCACCTCGGAAGTGCTGCGCGTCCCCATCCGCGCCGATTACGCGCCCAATGTTTTCGTCTCCGTGCTCCTGATGCAGGGAGCGGAGAGCGCTTCGCAGGGGATGGCGAGCTTCAAACTGGGCATGGTGGAGCTGCCGGTTTCGGTGGCGGATAAGGCGCTGCAAATTCGCCTCATCCCTGACCGGGACATGGAGGCAGGGGAGACGTATCGCCCGAGGGAGAAAGTCCACTACGAGATCCTGGCGACCGACGCTGAGGGCAAGCCGGTGGACGTGGAGCTCTCCCTGCGACTGGCGGACCTCGCGGTGCTGGCGCTCGCCGATGAGCCGGGGCCGACGCTGCTGGAGACTTTCTGGCAGCCGCGAGGGGTGGGGGTGCGGACCAGCGTGCCGTTGGTGGTCGCGCTAGAGGCTTCCAATCGCGATCTCGCGCCCGGCGGGAAGGGCGGTGGCGGGGGCGCGGTGGACGGCGGCCTTGTCCGCACGAATTTCGCCGACACTGCCTTCTGGGATCCGCTGGTGCGGACCGGTCCTGAGGGACGCGCGGAAGTGGAGGTGCCGCTGCCCGACAATCTCACGACCTGGCGGATGCAGGCGCGCGGCGTCACTGCCGACGCGCGGGTGGGGCAGGCCGATGTGGACGTCTTGAGCACGCTGGACCTGCTGGTGCGGCCGATCCTGCCGCGCTTCTTCGTCGTGGGGGATCGCGCGGAAATCGGCGCTGTGATCCACAACAACACTACCGCGACATTGAGCGTCGAGGTGGTCCTCACGCCGCAGGGATTGGAGCTCGACAGCCCGGCGCGTCAGAGCGTCACGGTGGCGGGCGGCGACAAGGTCAGCGTGCTGTGGCCCGTCACGGCGCCTGCGGCTGCAGAAAGCGTGCGCGTCCGCCTTGAAGCGCGCGCCGGCCGGCTCTACGACGCGCGGGAGGACGTCGTCCCCGTTTACCGCTATGCGACGCCGGAGGTCGTGGCGACGACCGGCGTGATGGAGGAGCCGGGGCTGCGCCAGGAGCTGGTGCAGCTGCCGCCGACCTTCGATCCCACGCAGGGCGAGCTGATCGTGCAGCTCTACGGCTCGTTGCTCGGCGCGACGCAGGAGGCGTTGGGCTATCTGGAGCACTATCCTTACGAGTGCACGGAGCAGACGGTGAGCCGTTTCCTGCCCAACGTCGTCACCTATCGCGCCCTGCAGGAATGGGGCGTCGCCGAGCCGGAGCTGCGCGCTCAACTGGAGGCGTTGGTCGCGCTGGCGACGCAGCGGTTGTACACTCAGCAGCATTACGACGGCGGTTGGGGCTGGTGGACGACGGACGAGAGTCAGATCACTCTCACGGCCTATGCGTTGCACGGCCTGCTCGAAGCGCATCGCGCGGGCTTTGCCGTGGACACAGACGTCATGGCGCGGGCGGTGGGCTACCTGCGCGAGAATCTGCCCTCGATCACGGCTGAGACGGACGCCGCTGTTGCCAATCGCCTGGCCTACACGCTGTACGTGTTGGGCGAATATACCGGCGTCTTCGGCGAGGAAGTGGGGGAGGGGGAGCTGGGACGCGCCAATCAGCTCTTTGCCTCGCGCCGCTTGCTGGATCAATACGGCCAGGCGTTCCTGGCCATGGCGTTGCACACCCTGGCGCCCGAAGCCTCGTCGCGGGTGGAGACGCTGCTCAGCGAGCTGCTCGATCACGCCATCCTTAGCGCGACCGGGACGCACTGGGAGGAGGCGCGCCCTGATTATTGGAACATGAGCACCGACGTCCGTAGCACGGCGATCGTGCTGTGGACGTTGGCGCAGCTCCAGCCCGACAGTCCCGAGCTGGCCAATGGCGTCCGCTGGCTGATGGCCGGCCGGCGTGAGGGCTACTGGGAATCCACGCAGACGACGGCGTGGGTGCTTCTGGCGCTCACCGAGGCGCTGCGCGCGACGGGCGAGCTCGAGGGCGATTTCGCCTACAACCTCTACCTCAACGGGCAACTGCGCGCGGAGGGCGACATCTCCCGTGAGACGCTGACGGAAGTGCAGGAATTACAGGTCGCCATCGCGGAGCTGGAGGCGGATCAGGCGAATCGCCTCGTCTTCGAGCGCCTGCCCGGCCCGGGACGGCTCTACTACACGGCGCAACTGCGGTACTTCCTGCCGGCGGAGCAGGTCAAGGCCCTCGATCGCGGCCTCATCGTGTCGCGCAGTTTCACGCCCATGGACGCCCCTCAGACGCTGGTGGATCGCGCGCGGGTGGGGGACCTGATTCGGGTCAAACTCACTCTCATCGTCCCGACGGATCTCAACTACGTGGTGGTCGAATCGCCCTTCCCGGCGGGCTTCGAGGGGGTGGACGTGAGCCTCAAGACCGCCAGCGTTATCGGTACGCAGCCCACGCTGGTCAACCAGACAGCGGAGGAGGAGAGCGGCTGGCTTCAGCGCTACGGCTGGGGATGGTGGTGGTTCTCCTACACCGAGATGCGCGATGAGAAGGTGACGCTCTTTGCGACTTACCTGCCGCGCGGAACTTACGAGTACACCTGCGTCATGCGCGCGGGTGTGGCGGGAGAGTTCCGCGTCATGCCGGCGGTCGCCTATCAGATGTACTTCCCGGACGTTTTCGGGCGCAGCGACGGCGGGGTCTTCACCATTACGGGGGAGTAGGCGCGCCTGGCCGTTTTAACCCTGGCGGGGGACGGCTCCCCCAACTCCAGCAGCTGCCGCAGGACGTCTGCGGCAGCTGCTGCTATCTGTCGTCGGAGGCGTGACGGCGGCTTTACTTGCGGCTGCCGTAAGTGAACGGCGTGCGTTCCTCGCTGCGATCCGTCGCGGGCGGGGGCTCCGGCGAAAGGGCGCTGATTTCCGCTCGCAGTTCCGGCGTCATGACGATCTCGAGCGCCCCGAGGGAATCCTCCAGCTGCGTCAGATTGCGCGCTCCGATGATGGGGGCGGTCACGGCGGGATGGCTGCCCACCCAGGCGACTGCCAGACTCACCGGCGAGTAGCCGTGGGCGTGGGCGAACGCGGTGAAGGCCTCGGCCACCTCGAGCATCCAGCCGTCTTGATAGCGCGCTTGATACATCTTGTTGGACGTCAGCCGTCCCTGCTCCGGGCGGCGGTCCACGCCGTATTTGCCGCTGAGCAAGCCGCCGCCGAGGGGACTGTAGGGGATCACGCCCAGCTTTTCGGAGTACGCCATGGGCAGGATCTCCACTTCCGCCTGCCGCTTCACCAGATTGTACATCGGTTGGATCACGGCAAAGGGAGCCCAGCCCTCTCTGGCGGAGATCCCCAGCGCTTTGGCGACCTGCCAGGCGGCGAAATTGCTCGCGGCGGGGTAGAGGATTTTGCCTTGAGTGACCAGATCGTCCAACGCCCGCAGGGTCTCCTCAAGGGCGGTGTCGTCGTCGAAGTGGTGGATAAAGTACACGTCAAGGCGGTCGGTGCTCAGGCGCCTGAGGCTGTCCTCGACGGCGCGCAGGATGTGATAGCGGGTCGCGCCGCGCGCGTTCACGTCCGCGCTCATCGGGAAGTAAACCTTGCTGGTGATGACCACTTCGTCGCGGCAGGGGGCGATCAGCCGCCCCAGGATTTCCTCGGCGCGCCCGCCCTGATAGGTGTTGGCGCAATCGAAGAAATTGATGCCCGCCTCGCGGCAGCGGTGGAACATCGCGGCGGAGGTTTCTGCATCGGCGTCGCCGCCGAACGACATCGTCCCAAAGCACAGCGACGAAACCTGCACGCCCGTCTTCCCTAAAAATTTGTAGTCCATGGTTTCCTCCTAAAAAAAATAGAGAGCAGTGAGCCGTGAGAAGAGAGTCGTCGCAATTTCTGCTCACAACTCACATTCTCATTTGTGGTGGTGTGTCGCAGGAACATGCCAACTCCCTGGTTGTGGTCGGTTTTAGTATACGCCGGTTCGGAGAAAGGCAAACTTTTGCCCGGGCCGTGAGCGGAGCTGATTGACAAAACTCCTTCCTGGCTTATACTATTTTTATTCGATTTCCAAAAGACGGCGAACGGGAGGAGTAGGTGCGTGTGGCCCGTTCCAGAGAGGCAGGTCAGCGGCTGAGAGCCTGCTACGGAAGCCAGCACCGAAGTCGCCCGGGAGTCGAACGGCTGAAAGTGTTGACGTGACACCTGTAAGCGGTTCCGGGTTCGCCCGTTACAGCGAGCGCCCTTAGTGGAGGGTGACTGAGCGCATCGGCTGTGGCCGGTGAAGCAGGGTGGTACCGCGGAGCGCCCCTTCCGTCCCTGGGATGGAGGGGGCGTATTGTTTTGAAGGAGGCACACGATGGCACTACCCAAACAGTATCACCCGCAGACGGCCGAACCTAAATGGGAAGCGTTCTGGCAGGAACACGGCGTCTATCACTTTGACCCGCACTCCGACGCGCCGGTGTATTCCATAGATACCCCGCCGCCGACCGTTTCGGGGCATTTGCACCTCGGCCACGTCTATTCCTATAGCCACACGGATTTCATGGCCCGTTTTTTCCGCATGAACGGCTACAACGTCTTCTATCCGATGGGCTTTGACGACAATGGCCTGCCTACTGAACGTCTGGTGGAAAAATGGGAGGGCATCCGCGTCGCCGAGGTGGGGCGCGAGGCCTTCATCGCCCGGTGCCTGGCCGTGAGTGAGCGCGCTGAGGCGGACTATCGCGCCCTGTGGCTGCGCCTCGGTCTTTCCATTGATTGGCGCTATTCCTATCGCACCATTGACGATCGTTCGCGGCGCGCGTCGCAGGCGTCGTTCCTGGATCTCTACCGCAAGGGGCTGGTCTATCGCCAGGAAGCGCCCGCCATCTGGTGCCCGGAATGTCACACTTCCATCGCTCAGGCGGAGCTCAACGACCTCGAACGCGAGAGCACGTTTCACACGCTGGCCTTTGCGCTGGAAAACGGCGCGACGTTGGAGATCGCCACGACCCGCCCCGAATTGCTGCCGGCGTGTGTGGCGGTGTTCGTCCATCCCGACGACGGGCGCTTTGCCGCGCTCGTCGGGCAGCGGGCGCGCGTGCCGCTCTTCGGCCAATGGGTTCCCATCCTGGCCGATCCCGGCGCGGACCCGGAAAAGGGCACCGGCGCGGTGATGTGTTGCACCTTCGGCGATACGGCGGACGTCGCCTGGTGGAAGATGCATCGGCTGCCGCTGCGCGTCGTCCTTGATCGCGCCGGACGGCTGACCGGGCCTGCCGGCGAGTTCGCCGGGCTGCCGGCGCTCGAAGCTCGCGCGCGCATCGTGGAAGCGCTCCGTGCGGCGGGACTGCATCGGGGCGCGCGTTCCATCACGCAGACTGTCCGCGTGCACGAGCGCTGCGACACGCCGGTGGAGTATGTCGTGATGGAGCAGTGGTTCGCGCGGGTACTCGATTTCAAGGCCGAGCTGCTCGCGGCCGGCGCGCAGGTCAAATGGCATCCGCCGCACATGGAGGCCCGCTTCCGCGAGTGGGTGGAGGGCCTGGCGTGGGATTGGTGCCTCAGCCGTCAACGCACCTTCGGCGTGACCTTCCCCGTGTGGTATTGCGACGCTTGCGGCGCGGTGATGGTGGCCGATGAGGACGAGCTGCCCGTGGATCCGACCACGCGCGGCCCGGCGCGTCCGTGCGCGTGCGGCGGGACCGCGTTCACGCCGGAGACGGACGTGATGGACACCTGGGCCACTTCCTCGCTCACGCCGCAGATTGTGGGGCAGCTGCTCGACGACCCTGCGCTGTACGCTCAAGTGTTCCCCTTCTCGCTGCGCCCGCAGGCGCACGAAATCATCCGCACCTGGGCCTTCTACACTATCGTCAAATCGTGGCATCACTTCCGGGCCATCCCCTGGCGGGATGCGGCCATCTCTGGATGGGGATTGGCCCCCGAGGGCGCGGGCAAAATCAGCAAGAGCCGCGGCGGCGGGCCGATGTCCCCGCAGGAGATGCTGGAGAATTTCGGCGCGGACGCCGTGCGTTATTGGACCTCGAGTGCAGGCTTTGGGCGCGACTCGGTGATTGACGTGCAGAAAATCGAGATGGGGGCGAAGCTGGTCACCAAGCTGTGGAATGTGGCGCGGTTTGCGGAACGGTTCATCACGCCTGATCCTGATCATGAAGCACCGGGCTGTTGTGTCACGTCGTCCCTTTCCCCTGCCGACCGCTGGATTCTGGCCGGCGCGCAGCGGCTTATCCGTCGGGCGACCGAGGCGTTCCTTGCCTACGATTACGCCGCCGCCAAACACGAAACGGATGCCTTCTTCTGGCGCGATTTTGCCGATAACTACCTGGAAATGGCGAAGCTCCGGCTCTACGCCGGCGACCCGGCGGCGCGAGGGACCCTTCACGCCGTGTTGCTCGTGTTGCTCAAACTCTTCGCGCCGTTTTTCCCGCACATCACGGAGGAGATTTATCAGGGCTTATTTGCAGCGGCGGAAGGGGCGCTCTCCATCCATCGTAGCGCGTGGCCCCGGCCTGACGCGCGCTTTGACGATGCGACGGCGTTGGTTGTCGGCGAGGCTCTCGTGGAGATAGCGACGGCGGTGCGGCGTTACAAGAGCGAGCGCGGCTTATCGCTCGGTGCAGAGCTGACGGAGCTGCGGATTACCGCAGATGCAGCGCTCGCGGCTCAACTCGCGGCGGCGGAAGAGGATCTGCGGAGTATCACGCGGGCAAAGGGCGTGGTAGTGGAAAAAGGTGACGCGCTGAGCGTGAGCCTGGCGTAAAAGCCGTGCCGCAGGAGTTTGAGCGTGCAGCGGCGTACATCCTGAATAACCCCATCCAGGCCGGGCCGGTAGCTGATTGGAACGTCTGGCCCTGGACATGAGTGGCGGAAGAATTGATGGAATGAGGTTGCGACAGGGGAGTGTGGTACAATAAAGCAGAGGGCACTAAAGGAGATCGCATGAAGACGAACGCGGCCTTGTCTTTTGATGAACCATATTTGAACATCATTGTTGGCCACATCACAACCTGCAAGGCTTATAAACCGGCTTTTGGGCAGGGGAAGCCGGTTTCGCTCGAGGCTTTTCAGCTACTCTACGGTACAGATCCATTCTACAGTTGGTTTGGCTTGAATGATCCTCTCGTGTATGCCGCGCATCGGGCCGCAGGCGGGATCACCTCGGTCTATCGCCAGATTGGACTGGGTAGCGAGGTATTGTTTCGGCAGATCTTGCAAGATCAGCTGGGGTTGACGACAGCGCAAATCGCGTGGTCCTATATGAGTATGAGCGAGGGGCGCAGTCGTCGCTTATCTCTTGATGCGCGCGTTAATTTAGATGACATCCAGGATAATGCAAAGCGCCATGGCATTGCTTCATGGCTTCGGGAAGCTGCTCAACGACTTGATGTTGCGCCCGAAATCGCGGCAGTGCTCAAGGGTGCCGTATTTGAGGTACGTCAGGGCTATAAAAGTAAGGATTCCAAGCGTCAAAATGCCGATTTGATGAACGCGGCGACCGCTTATTCGCAAGGGTATCTCCCTGTTTTGTTGGTGCTTTCCACGCAAATTGATAGTGACATCGTGGAGCGTTATACTCATGCCAAATGGTTGATTCTCCATGGAGATTTGACAACATCGCCATATCTTTCAACCTATGCCTTTGTCGAACAGATCGTGGGTTATGATTGGGCTGGATTCTTCCGTCGCAATGCGAAGGCATTGCAGACAATAATTGCAGATATTCTCAAGGCTTTGTTGGAGCCGGAAAATCAAGATGGGTGAGCAACGCGCGGAGTTGACGTTCAAATACAACTTGAAGGCAGGCCGTCACGGATGGCTACGTTTGACGCCGGCTTACTCAATCAGACTGGTCGAGCAAATTCTCGATCAGCACCCTGACATCCGGTATGTACTTGATCCGTTTTCGGGCAGTGGTACGACGGGCTTGGTGTGCGCAGAGCGCGGTGTGAGCTGTGACTTGTTGGACATTAACCCATTTCTGGTCTGGCTGGCGCGAGTCAAGACGGCGCGCTATGCGCCGGAGGCGCTGCATGAAGCGCGCGTTGCTGCCGTTGAGATTGCCGGCCGCGCTTCCGAGCCTTATGACGGAAAGCTCTGGACGCCGCCGATTCACAACATCACGCGCTGGTGGGATGAAGAACGGCTGATGACGTTGGCCCAGCTCTATCATGCGCTGCATGAGGTACTCCCTGACCCGGCGCCGGCCAAGGACTTGCTGTTGGTGGCGTTCTGCAATACGCTCATCGCCTGGTCGAATGCTGCCTTTGATCATCAATCCATGTCATTCAAAAACGGATACAGCGGGCAGTTGGGCCTTTTTGATGACCGCCAGCGGATGCTGGAGCATTTCGTCAGCACGGCGGTACGACTTGCTAAGACTGCCGCGACGCCGCTCGCCGGGCAGGTCCGCGTGATGCAAGCCGACTCACGCACGATTTCTACGGACGCACAGTATGATGGCGTCATTACCTCGCCACCTTATCCAAACCGAATGAGTTACATCCGTGAGTTGCGCCCTTACATGTACTGGTTGGGTTACTTGAGTGATGGACGGGAGGCCGGTGAGCTGGATTGGCAGGCCATTGGTGGTACCTGGGGCATCGCCACCAGCCGGTTGCAAACATGGCAGCCGGACGGAGCAAAAATTCCCTATCCTGAGTTCTCTGCGCTCATCGGCGCCATCGAGCAACAGAGCCCGGTGTTGGCGAACTATGTGCATCGCTACTTCGAGGATATGGCGCAACATTTACAGGGCGTGTACAAGGCTCTTGCGCCGGGCGGCAAAGTATTCTACATCGTGGGGAACTCCAGATTTTACGAGACGCTCATTCCCGTGGAGCAGATTTACGCTGCCATGCTCGAAGCGACGGGCTTCGCAGACGTTGAGGTGCAATGCCTCCGCAAGCGCAACTCAAAAAAGGAGCTGTTTGAATTTCAGGTTAGTGCAGAAAAGTAAACTTTGGAGGATGAGCGGTTATGGAAACATTACCCAGCATCTTTGATTTTCTTGGTGGGCAGTCTGTTGCGTGGGAATTCCCAAGTCAACTGGATATCCTGCTAGATTATCTTGGTTGGTCTCTGTCAATTATGGAGGATTTGCTAGAGCATAATGAGCATAAAGTTCTAAAAGAATATGATGAACAAGAAGAACCTGATGTAAAACAATATCTGGAAGAGGGCGTTTTTATCGCAGAACACCTCTTCCCTAATCTATTGAGACGATCTTTCTTTTTAACTATTTATTCATTGCTTGAGGATAGCTTAAGAAAAAGGTGCCTTTGTGTAGAAAGAGAAAAGGCGCCTCCAGTTTTGTTAGAAGATATAGCTGGAAGCGGGTATATAGATCAATATCGAAAGTATCTTGAAAAGTTAGGGGGCATTGATGTCCAAGGGATAAGTGAGTGGAAAAACTTTTCTCTTTATGCCCAGTTGCGCAATCTGATCGCACATAATCAAGGATTTCTAAACCCTAAAAACATAAATCTTATGCGGTTCATTGAGGGTAATTCCTATTTGGATACCTTCTACTCTGACACTGATGGAGAGCCTGAGATTATCTTCAGAAAAGGTTTTTGCGAAGAAGTTCTTGCTGCCATCAAGCGGTTTTTCCAGGCTCTTGATGCACAATTGCCAGCAGAATGTCAAAACCTTGAACAACATTTTGGATATCGTCCCTAAACGTAATGGGAAATTTCTGACTACAAGACTACCTGACTAATTGACTATTTTTTAGGAGCACTCAATGACCGACCTGTCCAAAACCTACAACCCGAAAGAACACGAAGCCCGTCTCTATGCCTGGTGGGAATCCCAAGGCTATTTCAAGCCGCGCCCCTCGGACGGCCCGCGCTTCTGCATCACCATGCCGCCCCCCAACGTGACCGGCATCCTGCATCTCGGCCACGCGATGACCGCCGCGCTGGAGGATTTGATGACGCGCTACTACCGGATGCGCGGCTATGAGACCCTCTATCTCCCCGGCACGGATCACGCCGGCATCGCCACCCAAAATGTCGTGGAGCGCGAACTCGCCAAAGAGGGGCTGACCCGCCACGATCTGGGCCGCGCCGCGTTCATCGAGAAGGCGTGGGAATGGAAAGGGAAAATGCACGCCCGCATCACCGATCAGCACCGACAGCTCGGCGTCTCCTGCGATTGGGAGCGCGAGCGCTTCACCCTCGATGCGGCCCTGAGCCGCGCCGTGCGCATGGCTTTCGTCACCCTCTACGAGCGCGGCCTCATCTACCGCGGGCCGTATATGGTGAACTGGTGCCCGCGCTGCGAGTCTGCCATCTCCGACCTGGAAGTCGAGCCGCAGGAGCACGCCAGTCACCTGTGGTACGTCCGCTATCCCGTCCGCAACGCCGATTGGGACGGTCCCCGCGCCCCATGGGGCAGCGGACGCTGGGCCGAGGGCGCGACCGACTTCATTATGATGGCGACCACGCGCCCGGAGACGATTCTGGGCGATAGCGGGGTCGCCGTGCACCCCACCGATGCGCGTTGGGCGCGATTGGTGGGCCAGGTCGCCGTGTTGCCTGTGCTCGGGCGCGAGATTCCCATCGTGGCGGACGAGGCCGTGTTGCCGGAGTTCGGCACCGGCGCGGTGAAAGTCACGCCCGCGCACGATCCCACCGATTACGAGATTGGCCTGCGCCATAACCTCGCGCAAATTGACGTGATGACGCCCACCGGCCTGATGAACGCGGCCGCCGGTCCCTATGCGGGACTGGAGCGCTACGAGTGTCGGCGGGCCATCGTCGCCGATTTTGAGAAGGAAGGGCTGCTGGTCAAAGTGGAGCCGTATCAGCACACGGTGGGTCACTGTCAGCGGTGCGACACCATCATCGAGCCGCGCATCAGCACCCAATGGTTCGTCCGCACCCGGCCGCTCGCGGCGCAGGCGATGGAGGTCGTGCGCAACGGGACGATGCGCATCATCCCCGACCATTTTGAGAAGGTGTGGTTCCATTGGATGGAGAACATCCGCGACTGGTGCATCAGCCGGCAGCTGTGGTGGGGTCATCGCATCCCCGTCTGGTACTGCGACGATTGCGGCCAGCAGTGGAGCGCGCTGGAAGATCCGACCCGCTGTCCCACATGCGGCAGCAGCGCCATCCGTCAGGACGAGGACGTGCTCGACACGTGGTTCTCTTCCGGGCTGTGGCCCTTCTCCACGTTGGGCTGGCCCGATGGGGACGCGCCGGATTTGCAGCGTTTCTTCCCCAACGACGTGCGTGAGACCGGCTATGACATCCTCTTCTTCTGGGTAGCGCGCGAGACGATGCTCTCGCTGGCGCTGCTGGGCCAGGCGCCTTACGCCACCGTATACTTGCACGGCCTTATCCGCAACGAGCGCGGCGAGAAAATCAGCAAATCCATGCCCGATGCGTGGAAATACGACCCGCTTTACATCATTGACGAGTACGGGACCGATGCGCTGCGCTACACGTTGGTGACCTCCTCCACGCCCGGCAACGACATGAACCTGGACATGCGCCGCATCGAGGGGGCGCGCAATTTCGCCAACAAACTCTGGCAGGCGGGGCGCTTCATCCTGAATAACCTGGAGAAGGCCGAGCCGCGCCTTGGCGAGTTGCTGCTGGAAGATCGCTGGATCCTCAGCCGCCTGCAGCGGCTCACCGGCGAGGTGACGGAGCTGCTGGAGACCTTCCAGTATGGCGAGGCCGGCCGGCGCGTGCGGGATTTCCTGTGGGACGAGTTCTGCGACTGGTACATCGAGGCGACGAAGGTTCGGCTGTACGATGACGCCGCCGACAAAGGCACGCCGCTCGCGGTGCTGCTCGCCGTGCTGGAACAATCCCTGCGGTTGCTGCACCCGTTTATGCCGTTCGTCACCGAAGCGCTGTGGCAGGCGCTGCCCGCCTCGGCGAAATCCGGGGAGGCTTTGATCATCGCCGCGTGGCCCGAGGCCGACGCGACCCGCCTGGACGACGTCGCCGAGGCGCAGATGGGTGTGTTGATGGAGCTCGTGCGCGGCATCCGCAACGTGCGTGCGGAGTACAACGTGGAACCGGGCAAGCGCATTCCGGCGCTTATCGTCGCGGGCGAGCTCGCCCCGGCGCTGGAAGCGCGCCGTCCGGTGCTGGAGCTCCTGGCGCGGCTGGATCCGGCCACGTTGACCCTCGCCGTGCAGGCTGAACCGCCGGCCCAGGCCGCCTCGGTGGTGGTGGGCGATGCGGCGGCCTATCTGCCGCTTGCCGGACTGGTGGATCTCGACGCGGAGCGCGCCCGGCTGCAGAAGGCGCTGGCCCAGCTGGAAGGCCACATCCAGGGCCACCGGGCCAAACTCGCCGGGCCGTTTGCGGAGAAGGCGCCCGCCGACGTCGTCGCTGCCGCGCGTCAACGCCTGGCGGAGATGGAGGCCGAAGCGGCGCAACTGCGTGAACAGCTGGGGCGATTGGGATAACGGGTGAGGGGTGGTGGTTCCAATTCCATCCCCCATTACTCATTACCCATTACTCATTACCCATTACTCATTACCCATTACCCATTACCCATTACCCATTACCCATTACCCATTACCCATTACCCATTACTCATTACTCATTACTCATTACCCATCACATTACTTGCATTGAAGGGCGAACTATCATGTCACCCAATAAACGACAACAAAAACTGGAACGCAAGGCTGCTAAACGCAAGAAGCAGAAAGCGCAGCAGCGTAGTCACGCTGTGGGAGGACGCAAGGCGCAGTTGCGTCTGGCGGCGACGTGGCCGGTGATGGAATGCTGGGTCAATCGGGACTGGCGAGATCCGATGCAACTCAATCAGGTTGTGCTCGCGCGGCGCGACCCGATTACCGGCATGGTGGCGCTTGCCAGTTACCTGGTGGACCGCGCCTGTCTGGGGGTCAAGAACGCCCTGATCGCCACCTTCCCCACGGCGCAGGAGTACCGGGAGCGGTTTTTGCGAGGCGTTCAGGAGCGCCAGGACATGATCCAGGTGGATGTGAACCTCGCGGCCGCCATTATCAAAGCCGGATTGGATTACGCCGCGAGCCTCAAGTTCCAGCCGCACCGCGATTATGCCGAAGCCGCCATCTTGTTGGGAGACGCCGACCCTGTCGCTGTCACTGAGGAGATCCCTGTAGGCGGTTTAGAGGGCAAGCCTTTCTTTGTCGCCGGACCGTATGACAACCCCACAAAAATCATCGCGCATCTGGAGCGGCTCCTTGGGCCGGAGGGCTATTACTTCATGGCGCCATTTGATCCTGCGACCGGCATGTTCCTGAAACCTGAAGAGGGAGAGGACTGGCTGGAGATGGAGATCGAGGACGAGGATGAGGACGAGGACGAGTAAATCCCCATGCGCTGGTGGCTGACGCTCATCCTGTTGGGGCTGATGGCGGGCTGCACTGCGCCGCAGCTGGAGCCCGCTCTCACCCCCACGCCGCCGACCGCCACGCTTCCCCCGACAGCGACAGCGACGTCCACACTCATCCCCACTTCCACGGCCACCGCGACCTCCACGCCGACGCCCACAGCAACGGCGACGCCTTCCCCCACGCCGACGCCTGATCCCTACGCCGGTCTGACGATCGCGGATCTGGCGGCGCGGTCCTACGGCGGCGGCGTGATCACGGTTGAGGACACGCTCGCGGTCACCTCGGCCTTTACACGCAGCTTGATCACCTATCCCAGCGACGGGCTGACGATCTACGGCTTCATCAATGTGCCGCGTGGCGCGGGGCCCTTCCCAGTGGTGTTGGTCCTTCACGGCTACATCGCGCCGGAGGTCTACACCACGGTGGCCTACACGACCCGGTATGCGGATGCCCTGGCGCGCGCGGGATACATTGCCATTCACCCTAATTTGCGCAATTTTCCCCCATCGGATACCGGCCCCGATCCCTTCCGGGTGGGTATTGCCGTGGACACGCTCAATCTGCTGGCGCTCGTGCGGGAGACGGCGGGACAGCCCGGATTGCTGGCGCGGGCGGACGGTGCGCGCGTGGGTATTTGGGGGCACAGCATGGGAGGCGGCGCGGCGATTCGCGTCATCACGGTAGATCCGGGAATCCGCGCGGCCGTGCTCTACGGCTCGATGAGCGCCGACGAGAGGCTCAATTACGAACGGGTCCGCTATTGGTCGGGTGGAACGCGCGGCGAGGAAGAGCTCGCCGTCTCGGAGGCCGATCTGGAACGGATTGCGCCGCTCTTTCACCTGGAGCGCATCCAGGCCGCGGTGAGCATCCATCACAGCGACGCTGACACGACCGTCCCACTGGAATGGTCGCTGGATCTGTGCGCACGGTTGCAGGCGTTGGGCAAGACCGTGGAGTGCTTCACCTACAGCGGCCTGCCCCACACTTTCCGCGGGGAGGGGGACGCGCTTTTCATGGAGCGCACTCTCGCTTTCTTCGACCGGTATTTGAAGTGACGCGAGGTGTGTCGGGGCGCCATGGCCGCTCGCGACGTTCAGCCTGACGTCAGCTCGCCGCGCAGGTCGCTCTGCATCAGGCGCCGGAGCGTGGGGAGGGGGTATTCCTGGCTGAAGAGATAGAAGAGCTTCGCCAACGCTGCCTCAACGGTCATGTCGTAGCCGCTGAGCACGCCCGCTTCCGCCAGCGCCGAGCCGGTGGCGTAGCCGTGGAGGTTCACGCTGCCCTTGAGGCATTGGGTACAGTCCACGATGACCATACCGCGCCTTGTCGCTTCGCGTAGCGAGTCCATGAAGGCCGGGTCGTTCGTCGGCCCGTTGCCGACCCCGTAAGCTTTCAGCACCAGTCCTTGTAGCGGCGCTTCCAGCACCGTCTGGAAGTACTCCGTGGGCATGCCAGGGAACAGGTGCAGGACGCCGATGCGCGCCGGTTGGATGGGGCGCACCTCGAGAGTGTCGGGCATGGAGGGGAGCGGACGGATGGCCTTCCAGTTGATTGTGATTTCGATGCCGACGGTGCCCAGCGGGGGGTAATTGGGCGAGGCGAAGGCGTCGAAGCCCACGGCGTTGATTTTGCTCGCGCGACAGCCTCGCAGCAGCACGTCCCCAAAATAGAGGCAGACTTCGGGGATGGGGTAGTTGGCCGCGAGCAGCAGCGCGGTGATGAGATTTTCGCGGGCGTCGTTGCGCACTTCATAGAGCGGGATCTGCGAGCCGGTGAGGATGACGGGTTTGCGCAATCCCTGCAGCATGAATGCCAGTGCCGAGGCCGTGTACGCCATCGTATCCGTCCCGTGCAGCACGATGAACCCGTCGTAGTCCTCGTCATGCGCGGCGATGTCCTGAGCGATGTATCGCCATTCCGCCGGCGTGATGTTGGAAGAATCCAGCAGCGGCGTGTACTCGTGGATGTCGTATTCGGGCACGAGGGGGGAACGCAACTCTGGCAGCGCTGCCAGCTGCGCCTCCAGGAAGCCGGGAGCGGGGGCATATCCGCTTGAAGTCCCCTGCATGCCCATGGTCCCCCCGGTGTAGGCGATATAAATGCGCTTTTTCATGGCCTGATCTCCCAGCGTTGAATTCAGCACGTCATGGTTCAGCCATTATACTCAGGATCCCTGGGTGGGATAGATGCCCCAAGCGGGGATGAAAACGCTGGCGGGGGCGCGACCGCAACTTTTGGTCTTTCGGAGGCGTACTATAATTGTGTGCGTGGGGGAAGTCTGCCTTGTGGGAGGTAGAAATGCGGAAAACGCTCAGTGTGATGGTGGCCGTCTTGATCCTGTTGTCGCTTGGCTGCGCCTCGGCCAGCGTGAATCTTGGGGTGGAGCGCGCTCAGGTCGGCGAGCTGCAGCGCGAGACGCAGACAGTGGAGCTGTCGCGTGTGGCAGATTTGGGCGACGGTCAGGAGCTCCGCGTTGAGATCATGATGGGCGCCGGCGACCTCACGGTTGAGGGCGACGCTGACGAATTGCTCGAAGCGGAGTTTGCTTATAATATTGTGGACTGGAAGCCTCAAGTTGAATTGTTGAATGACCGCCTGAGCATCAGGCAACCCCCTTCCCGCCATGTCCCTTTTAATGAAAGCGTCCGTTACGAATGGAATTTGAACTTTAATGCGACGGTGCCTTTGTTATTTCGTGCAGACATCGGCGCCGGCAGCGGCGTCCTCAATCTGGGCAGTTTGAACGTCCGCACCGTGGATCTCAAACTGGGCGCGGGCGATATGGAGGTGGATTTGACCGACAACCGCACGCTTGAGCGTCTTGACGCAAATCTGGGCGCCGGCACGTGTACGCTGGATCTGCGCGGCGAGTGGGGAAAGACCGTGGACGTGAACGTGAGCGGCGGCATTGGGGACACGACAATCTACTTGCCGGAAAACATGGGCGTGCGAGTGCGAATAGACAAGGGACTGGGCAGCGTGGAGACCCGTGGGCTGCACCGCGAGGGCAATGATTTCGTGAACGACCTCTACGGCAAATCCGAAGCGACTCTCTACCTCAACATTCAGGCCGGCATTGGTCAGATTACCCTGATGGGGGCCGAGTAAGTAACCTCTGGCTTGTGGACGAGGCGCGATCATCATCGCGCCTCGTTTGCCTTCCTCTACGGCTTGTGATATGATGAGACTCCAGGAGCGATTGCCCGGTTGGCGCTCAAGGGTGAGCTCCCTGACAGGGGCGGTCGTCACATCATGCCGCCCTGTCGCATCCGGCCGCTGGAGGTTGCCCATGGTGAAATTTTCGTTGCGTGTACGTTTCCTCTCGCTGATGCTGCTCCTGGCAACGTTGACGAACGCCTGCAGCACTTTGCCCCTGGCAGTGTCACCCTCTCAGGCCACCTCTTCGCCCACGCCGGCGCCGACACAGGCCCCCGTGATTCCGGAAACGCCCCCTGCGATTGTGGCCTTTCAACCGTTGCCGGGGCAGGAAGTCGCTCCCGACGCGGCGCTCATCGAGCTGCGTTTCGATCGTCCCATGGATCGTGCGGCCGTCGAGGCCGCTCTGCGGGTGACGCCCGAGGTCGCCGGCGAGGTGAGCTGGCCTGACGAGCGCACGTTGCAGTTCCGGCCGCGGGGGTTGGCGCTGGAGACGCGCTACCGCGTCGCGCTGGACACGACCGCGCGGTCAGCCGAGGGCCTGGCGTTGGGGCAGCCGCTCGCCTTTGCATTCTCGACCCTTGGACCGCTCCAGGTCACCGCTCTCAGCCCCGCGCCCGATGCCGTGGATTTGCGCGGCGACGCCCCCCTCGTCATCACCTTCAACCGCGCCCTCGTGCCGGTGCACTGTACGGGCCAGGTTGCCGGGGAGGCGGCCACATGTCCCACCTTGCCGTTGGAGATCACCCCCACGCTGAGCGGCAGCGGCGTGTGGATCAACACCTCGGTGTATCAGTTCACGCCGCTGCCGGGGTGGGACGCTGGCGAGCGTTACGTCGTCAACCTGGCCGCGGGTGTCACGAGCGTGGAGGGCGCCACCCTTGCGGAGCCGGTGAGCTGGGCCTTTGCTACGGCTGCGCCGCGCGTGCTGGCCGTCTTCCCTGCCGAAGAGAGTCTCGATCAGCCGTTGGAGACGGCCGTGCGGGTGGATTTCAACACGCCGATGGACCCCGTGGCGACGGCGAGCGCGTTTTCCATGGCCGCCGTCAACGGGGAGCCGGTGCCCGGCGCGCTGACGTGGGAAGATGACGGCGCGCGGCTCGTCTTCACGCCCACGCAAGCCCTCGCGCTGGAAACGCGCTACACGGTGAAAGTGAGCGAGCAGGCCAGATCTCGCACGGGGACGCCCCTCGAAACGGCGTGGGCATGGAAGTTTACGACCCTGCCTTATCCGGCTCCGGTGGCCATCACGCCGGGGGATGGGGCGCGCAATGTGGAACTCTACGAATCCGTGCGCCTCAGCTTCCGCGGCGCGATCAGCGAGCCGACGTTGTTGCCCCGGCTCATTATCACCCCGGCGGTTGCCCCTGAAGACCGCTATACCTATTGGGATGGCAGCGTTTTGCATGTGTCATGGCTCAAAGCGCCGCGGACGCGCTATTGCGTGCAGCTGCGCCCCGGCGTGCTGGATCGTTACGGGAACGCGAGCACGGCGGAGCTGCGTTCTTGCTTCACCACGGGGGATGAAAGGCCCTTCTTCTCCCCCGCCACGACGCTTGAGGCCGTCACGTTGGATGCGGTGCTGGAGCCGACGCTCTACTTTCTAGTACGCAACATTTCCAAAGCGGATTTTCGCCTGAGCGAGCTCTCCGAGCGCGGCTTCATTGCCCATGACGCCGGCGATGGAACCAGGGTGCGCAGCTGGTCGGAGACCTATCGCAATCCGCCGAATGCCGTTTCCGTGGCGCCGGTCACGCTCACGTCGCGGGGTGCGCCGCTGCCGACGGGCTTTTATCGCCTGAGCTGGGAGGTCGCCAATAACAGCATGTGGCGCACCGAGATCCCCTTTGCCGTAGTGGATCGGCATGTGATGCTCAAGCTCGCTTCCGAGGAAGCGCTGGTCTGGGTGACCGATCTTCGCAGCGGCGAACCGACGGCGTCCGTGGAGGTGCGCCTGCTCGACGCCGAGGCGACGCTGCTGGGCGCCGGCGTCACGGACGCGGACGGCCTGGCGCGGATTCGCATCAACCCGCTGGAGAATCTGTGGGAGGACGTGACCGCCGTCGTCGGCGCGCCGGGCGCTCCCGGATTCGGCCTGAGCATGAGTCACTGGGATCAGGGCGCCAGCCCCTGGAATTTCGACATTTCCACCTCGTACAGCGACTTCAACCCCTATCGGCTGTACCTCTACTCCGACCGTCCGATTTACCGCCCCGGTCAAACGGTGTTCGTCCGCGGCGTGCTGCGCGAGGAGCAGGACGTGCGCTACACCCTCCCCGACACGGAGCGCAGGGTGGCTCTGGCTTTGCGGGATCCCGACGGGCAGACAGTCCTCACGACGACGGCGCGGCTTTCGGAGTGGGGCACGTTCGACGCGGCGTTTGCCCTTTCCGCCGTCGCGCGGGTAGGCGGTTATAGTGTGCAGGCGACCTTGCCCGACGCGGCCCCCGGCCCTTATGGCCCCTGGACGTGGGAACTTCCGTTGACGCTGGCGGCGTACCGCAAGCCGGAGTTTGAGGTGACGATCCTGCTGGAACGCGAGAACATCCTGCAAGGGGAGACGGCGCGCGCCCTGGTCGAGGCGAGCTACTTCTTCGGCGGGCCGGTCGCCAATGCCCGTCTGCACTGGGAAGTGCGCGCCGAGCAGGCCCATTTCACCCCCGCGATCGCTGGTCGCTGGTCGTGGGGGCCGGGCGCGAACTATGCCTTCTGGGGACCTGTCGCTTCGGGCGAGGCGACGACGGACGCGCAGGGGCGCTGGCTGTTGGAATTGCCCGCAGAACTGCCTCTGGCGGAAGGTCAGCAGGAGCCTGTTGCCCAGCGGTGGACGGTGGAAGCGACAGTGGTGGATGCCAGTGGGTTCCCGGTCTCCGGGCGCGACTCGTTCACCGTACACACGGCACGCTTTTACCTGGGATTGCAACCGCGCACGTGGGTGATGTCCCCCGGCGCCCCCTCGACAGTGGATTTGCTGGCGCTGGATTGGGAGGGCGCGCCTGTGGCGGAGCAATCGGTCATGGCGACGCTGGCGCGCCGGACGTGGGTCGCGCGCCCGGCGACACGCGCCGACATGGACGTCACCTGGGGGTACACCGACACGGTGATCGCGACTTTCAATGTCACGACGGGCGCCGACGGCGCAGCGGAGATCGTGGTGACGGCGCCCAAGGGGGGGGCGTATGTGCTGATCGCCGAAGCGCGCGACACCGAGCGCCACACGGTGCGGAGCGAGACCTATCTCTGGGTCAGTGGTCCCGAGGGCGCAGCGTGGCAAGCGCCCGAGGGCCGGGTCACGCCGGTCGCCGATGCGCGCGCATATCGCCCTGGCGATAGCGCCACTATTTTTCTGCCCACGCCGTTCCAGGGGCCGTTCCAGGTGTTGATGACCGTGGAGCGGGGTGGTATCCTGGAGGTGCAACACTTCGTGGCGCAGGAAGCCAATCCCGTGATCACGCTGCCCATCGTGGAGCGCTTTGCGCCGAACGTTTACGTCTCCTTTGTCGTGATCAAAGCGGCGCCGGAGGGAGGCTCCTCGGACGTGCGGGTGGGCTGGGTGGAACTGCGGGTCGCGCCGACGGCGCAGACGCTGACGGTGGAGTTGACTTCCCCGCAGGCGCCGCCTTATACGCCGGGCGCGACGGTGCCCCTGACGGTGCGCACGCTCGACGCGGCTGGTCACGGCGTGGATGCGGATGTGGGACTCGCCGTCGTGGACAAGGCCGTCCTCGCCCTGACGGCGGCCAACGCGCCCTCGATCCTTGAAGGCTTCTACGGCGAGCGCGGTTTGAGCGTCCGCACCGACGATTCGCTGCTCACGTTGTACAGCCGCCTGGCGAGAAGCCTCGCGGAGGTCGCCGCCGATGCCGGACATCTGATCGCGCAGCTTTCCGCGGGCGGTCGGGGCGGCGGCGGGGACGGCGCTCTGGCGTCGGTGGAAGTGCGCCAGGAGTTCCCGGATACGGCACTGTGGAAGGCGCAGTTGCGGACGGGGCCGACCGGTGAGACTCAGATTGCGGTGCCGCTGCCGGATTCGCTCACGACCTGGGTAGTGGACGCGCGGGCGGTCACTGCGGATACCCGCGTGGGACAGGCGCAGCTCGAATGGGTGGTCGCCAAACCCCTGTTCGTGCGCCCCGTCACGCCCCGGTTCTTCATCGCGGGGGATCGGCTGGAGGTGGCGGCGATCGTGTCCAACGCCACCGGACAGCCGCTCACGGCGGAGGTGCGTCTCACCGCGAGCGGCGCGGTGACCGTGGAGACCGAGGCTTCGCAGCAGGTCGAGGTGCCGGCGGGTGGACAGGTGCGTGTCGCGTGGGGCGTCTCGGCCTCGCAGGACGGGGACGCCGCACTGTTGATCTTCTCTGTGGAGGGCGGCGGCTACCGTGACAGCGCTCTTCCTCCCATGGGACAGGCGCCTGACGGTGCGCTGCCGGTGTATCGCTACACGTCGCCCGATGTCTTCGGCGTCTCCGGCGTGTTGGACGCGGCCGGCAGTCGCATGGAAGCCATCGTCGTCCCCCAGAACGCCGGCGTTGGGACGAACCTGCAAGTGCAGCTGGAGCCGTCGCTGGCGGCGAGCCTGGCGGGCGGCCTCACCTACCTGGAAACGTCGCGCTACGAATCCACGGAGATGTTGGTCAGCCGTTTCTTGCTCAACGTGCTCACCTACCGCGCGCTGCGCGACGCGGAAATCGCGGCGCCGGACCTGGAGAGCAAGCTGCAGACCCTGGTGCCGGACGCGCTGGATCGGCTGTACGGGCGGCAGCTGGCGGAGGGCGGATGGAGCTGGGGCGCGAACTCGCCTGCGGACCTGCAACTTTCGGCCTACGTGGCCATGGGACTGTGGGAGGCGCAGCAGGCAGGGTTCACCGTGCGGGCGGAGGCGCTCGCGACGACGTTGGATTATCTGGAGCAGGTGATTCTCGAAGAGTCGCTGCGCGTGCCCCGGACCTGGACGCCCAATCACGCCCTGGCGGTGTATGTCCTGGCGCTGACGGGACGTTTGCGTCCCGGTGGGGCAGGGGAGGCCCTCTACAAGGCGCGCGAGCAGCTGGGGGTGACGGGAAAGGCGTACCTGGCGTTGGCGCTGGGGCAGATCGCGCCGGGCGACGCCAAAGTGACGACGTTGCTGGAGGACTTGCGTGATGCGGCGGTGCGGTCGGCGACCGGTGTGCAATGGGAGGACCAGGATTCGCGCTACTGGGTGACCGACGTCCGGGCGACGGCGGTGGCGTTGACGGCGTTGGTGCGGCTCGCGCCGGAGGATCCGTTGATCCCGGAGGCGGTGCGCTGGCTGTTGGTGGCGCGGCGCGGCGACCGCTGGGCGACGACCCAGGAGACTGCCTGGGCGTTGCTGGCGTTGACCGATTACCTGACGCTCAGCGGCGAGCTGCGCGCTGATTATGAGTGGGGCGTGGCATTTAACGGCGTGGCGTTTGGCAGCGGCCGGGTAACGGGCGACACGCTCCGACAAACGCAGGTCTGGCGCTTCCCCCTCGGCGCGGACGCGAGCACGAGCCTGCTCCCGGGACAGGTGAACGCCCTCGAGATCGCGCGGGGAGAGGGCCAGGGACGTCTGAGCTATACCGGCTATCTCGCCCTGGATTTGCCCGTGACGGAGCTCGCGGCAGATAGCCGGGGGCTCACCGTCCAGCGCGACTATTGCCTGGTGACCGACCCGGCGGTTCCGGCGGGGGAACAGCCCTGTACGCCGGCGACGACGCTGCGCGTTGGCGATCTCGTGGAGGTGCGGCTGACGGTGATCACGCCCAACACGCGCTATTTCCTCACGCTGGAGGATTTCTACCCGGCGGGATTGGAAGCGGTGAACCCGGAGCTGCTCACCGAGCAGCAGGCGCAGGACGTTCCCGGCTACGAGGGAGCAACGCGCCGCGACGGCTGGGGCTGGAGTCCTTTCGACAGCACCGAGCTGCGCGATGAGCGGGCGGTCTTCTTCAGCCAGGCCCTGCCGGCGGGCACCCATCAGGTCACTTACCGGCTGCGGGCGGTGCTGGCGGGCGAATTCCGGGTGTTGCCGGCCACAGCGTATGAGACTTACTTCCCGGAGGTCTGGGGACGCACGGCCGGCGCGTCGCTGACGGTGCGACCCTGAGGTGAAGGGAGGAGCGTGGCGGCGTTACTGGCGCGCATGATGGCGTACATCGCTTCTCGTCCCCAGGAAGTGACGACGGCGATCCTGCAGCATCTGCGCTACGTTGCGGTGGCGTTGGGAGCGGGGATGGCACTGTGCATTCCGCTGGGGGTGTGGACCTCTCACGCGCCCTGGCGCCGGGCGGCGCAGTCTGTTCTCAATGTCTTCAGCAGCATCCGGGTGATCCCCAGTCTCGCCATCCTCTTTCTGGCGTTGCCCTACTTTGGGCTGTCCTTTACGTCCGCGGCGATCGCGCTGACGATTCTCGCACTGCCGCCGATTCTGGTGAATACCGACGCCGCCTTCCGCGCGATAGACGCCGCCATTCTTGAGGCGGCGCGGGGGATGGGGATGACCCCGCGCCAGACGTTGCTGCGCGTTGAACTGCCGCTGGCGCTGCCGGTGATTCTGGCGGGCATCCGCACGGCGACAGTCGAAGTGATTGCGAGCGCGACGCTGGCGGCTTTCATCGGCGGCGGTGGATTGGGATTGTACATCACGCGGGGCTTTGCGTTGTACGACAATGCCATCTTGCTCACGGGTGCTATCCCCGTGGCTTTGCTGGCGTTGCTGGCGGAGCTCGTGTTCAGCGCCTTGCAGCGGTGGGTGGCGCCGCCTGAACTGCGGGGCCAACGGCTCCAGCGCCAGCCGCCGGACAGCGAAATCTGTCATGTATGAGCCGATCTTTTACAGGAGAATGTGAGGGGTGAGGCGTGAGTCGTGAGATGAGACGGCGACGGCTTACCGGTTTGGCTGGGGATGGAATCCCCAGCCTGATACGAGCCAACCGCGCTGAAGCGCGTTGTTGGGAAAGCTCGCTTCAGCAAACTTGACCTGTCAGACCCGGAATTCATTCCGGAGCAGCTGAGGTTCACAGATTCGCTTTTTCGCTGATTCGCTGGCTGCTGACTCGCTGCTCTCTATTTTCGAAGGAGACGCCATGTGCTGGTGCATATCATCCAAGGATGAAAATGTGCGGTGACTGTTCAGCCTGGCGCCAGGTAGCCAGATGGCGATGAAGGAACCTTTGTGGCTGTAGCTTTTGCCCCACCCCCTGCCCCCTCCCCAACGGCGTATGCGCCGTTGGGGAGGGGAAGAAAAAATTGGGGCTTTGCAGGCGGGCTACGCCCGCCTGCAAAGCCCCACAAAAAAAAGTTCCCCTTCCCCCCGCGCTGCGCGGGGGGAAGGGGTCAGGGGATAGGGGGAAAAAGTTGATACTCAATCTTCAAGGGTCGCCAGGAAATTTTACGTTTTTCAGTCAATGGCGATACCTTTGTCACGCAAGTGATTTTTTCGCTTATTCGCCTTTTCGCTTTCTCGCTTTTTCGCTGATTCGCTGACTGCTGACTCGCTGATCTCTATTTTCGGAGGAGGTAACTCATGAAGCGGTGGATGGCTGTGATGTGTGGTATGTTGGCGTTGTCCCTGCTGGCCGGATGCGGCGGGGGTGCGAAAGCAAAAGTCGTCGTCGGCTCCAAAGATTTCACGGAGCAATACATCGTGGCGGAAATGTACGCGCTGTTGTTGGAGGACGCCGGCCTCACCGTCGAGCGGAAATTCGGCCTGGCGGGGACGCCGGTGGCGCACGCTGCCATCACTGCCGGGGAGATTGATCTCTATCCCGAATATACCGGCACGGGATTGCTGGTCGTCCTCAAATTGCCGGTGAACAGCGATCCACAAGCGGTGTACGAGGCGGTGGCCAAAGGGTACAAGGAGCAGTTCAACCTCGTGTGGCTCGATCCGGCCCCGATGAATAACACGCAAGCGCTCGCCGTGACCCAGGAAGTCGCGCAGAAATATGGGTTACGCACCATGTCGGATCTGGCTCAGCACGCCAGCGAGTTGATCATGATCGGCCCGGCGGAGTTTGATCAGCGTGAGGACGGCCTGCCGGGTATCCAGAAGGTCTATGGGAATTTCCAGCTCAAGGCTTATTTGCCGGTGGAAAAGGGCCTGCGGTACAAGGGCCTCATCGAGGGCGATGCGCAGGTCGTGGTGGCCTTTGGCACCGACGGCGAGATCAGCGCGTACAATCTCGTCGTCCTCGAAGACGACAAGCACATGTTCCCGCCTTATCAGATCGCGCCGGTGATTCGCCAGGAGGTGCTGGACGCGACGCCGGAGATTCGAGACCTCCTCAACGCGCTCGCGGTGAAGCTGGACGATACGACAATCCGGCGGCTGAACAACGAGGTGAGCGGCAAGCAGCGTGAGCCGGCAGAGGTGGCGAAGGAATTCCTGGTCCAAGAGGGGTTGCTCAGCGAGTGAAGGTGAGTCGCGCGTGAGTGCCATCCGCTTCGAGAACATCAGCAAGCGTTTTTCCGACGCCGGCGTGGCGGCGGTCGAGGACGTGACGCTGGAAATCCCCTCCGGCGCTTTCGTGGTGTTGCTGGGCCCTTCGGGATGTGGGAAAACCACGCTGCTCAAGATGGTCAATCGCCTGATTGAGCCGACTTCTGGCTCCATCGCGCTCGACGGCGAGGACATTCGCCAGTTGGAGCCGACGGACCTGCGGCGACGCATCGGTTATGTGATCCAGCAAGTGGGGCTTTTTCCCCACATGACGGTGGCGCAGAACATCGCCGTGGTTCCGGAGCTGCTGAAGTGGCCCCGCGAACGCATTGAAGCCCGGGTGCGCGAGCTCCTGGAACTGGTGGCTCTGCCCGCCGGGGAGTATTGCGGACGTTATCCCGCGCAGCTCTCCGGCGGGCAACAACAGCGGGTGGGGGTGGCTCGGGCGCTTGCCGGCGACCCCAAAGTGGTGCTCATGGACGAGCCTTTCGGGGCCATAGACGCGATCACGCGCACGGCCCTTCAGGACGAGCTGCTGCGCCTTCAGCGCCAGCTGCGCAAGACGATTCTCTTCGTGACGCACGATGTCGAAGAGGCACTGCGGCTCGCCGACAGGATTGTGGTGATGCGCGAGGGCCGTGTTGTGCAGTACGATTCCCCTGTGGCGCTCCTCACCCGCCCGGCAGATGCGTTTGTGAGCCATCTCCTGGGCGCTGACGACATGGTGCGGCAGCTGGGCCTCATCCGGGTGGATGCGGCGATGTCCCCGCTGACATTGCCGCCGGATGAGCTGGCCGCTGCGCCTCCCATCCCTGCTGCCGCGGATTTGCGACAGGCCCTCTCGCTACTGCTGCGCACCGGGGCGACGGCGCTAAAGGTGACTTCCGGCGGCGCGTTCGTGGGACAACTCACGTTGGAGCGCATTCGCGCTGCGGCGCGGGAGTGACGGTCGCCGGAAACGCAAATGAGGAAGGCGTAGGATGAGCTATCTTTTCTCCAACCCTGAGGTGGTGTTGCGCCTGTTGGGCCAGCACCTCTGGATGACGGGGACGGCGCTCCTGATCTCTGTGGCGCTGGCGTTGCCGCTGAGCGTGCTGGCGTACCGCCATCCCAGGGTCCATACGGCGATCATGGGGGTGCTGGGGATTTTCTATACGATTCCGAGCATCGCTTTCATCATTCTCCTGGTGCCGATATTGGGCCTCAACGCGCGAGCGGTCATCGTGGCCCTGGTGGTCTACACGCAGGTCATTCTTGTGCGGAACTTTGTCGCCGGGCTCCAAGGCGTGCCGGCCCCCATCCTTGAGGCGGCACGGGGGATGGGAATGAGCGCCTGGCAGATGTGGACGCGGGTGCAGTTGCCGCTGGCGTTGCCGGTCATGCTCGCCGGGGTGCGGATCGCCGTGGTGGTGGCGGTGGCGATTGGCACGGTGGGCGCGAAATTCGGCGCGGGCGGTCTGGGGAAGCTGCTGTTCGACGGCATCTCGCAGCCGGGGCGCTACGACAAGATTTGGGCGGGCGCGTTGACGGTCGCGGCGTTGGCGCTGACCTTGAATTGGGGCCTGCAGGCGCTCGAGGCGCATTTTGACGTCGAGCGCCGCGCGGCGCGACGGTCGCGTTGCGGGCCATAGGTGTGTGAGAGACAGGCGACGCCATGTGCTAGCGCACACTACCCAAAAGTGAAAATAACGTGGGCACGTGGTCACCTGAACACGTGGGCACGTGTTTATTTTCGAAGGGGGGGTTCTATGAAGCGGGTGCTTGTTCCCATTGCGGAGGGTACGGAGGAATTGGAAGCCGTCAGCATCGTGGATGTTCTGCGGCGTGCGGGGGCGGAAGTGACGGTCGCCTCGGTGATGGAGCGTTTGCAGGTGACCGCTTCACGTGGGGTGAAGCTGGTCGCGGATGCACGGATCGGCGATTGCGCTGCCGAAACCTACGATCTCATCGCGCTCCCCGGCGGGATGCCCGGCGCGGTGCACCTGCGGGATTCAGCAGAGCTCACGGCGTTGCTCCAGGCGCAGGCCACGGCGGGAAGGCTTTACGCCGCCATCTGCGCTGCGCCGGTCGTCGTGTTGCAGCATCACGGCCTGCTGGAGGGACGGCGCGCGACGTGCCATCCCAGCTTCGAAAAAGAGCTGCGGAATCCCGAAGCCGTGGCGCAGCGGGTCGTCGTGGACGGCAACTGCGTCACCAGCCGGGGGCCGGGCACGGCGGTGGAGTTCGCCTTGCAGCTGACGGCGCTGCTCTTCGGCGAGGCGAAGGCGCGCGAGGTCGGCGCGGCGATGCTGGTGCGTTAAGGAGCAGGGGGAGCGGGGGAGAGGGGGAGCAAGGGAGAGGGGGAGCAGGGGAGAGGGGGAACAGGGGAGCAGAGGAGCAGAGGAGAGATTGCTTGTTCTCCCATCCCCCATCCCCTATCGCCCCATTCCCCATCACCCATTACCCTCCCACATCAAAACTCCGTGACGGCGTTGGGCAGCGGGCCTTCGGTATCCTGGAGGCCGGCGAATTCGTGGTCGGCGGCGTCCTCGCGGTAGTGTGTCCCGCGCGATTGGCGATTGTGCCACGCGGCATTCGTGACAATCCACGCGGTTTGCGCCATGTTGCGCAGCCCGATCAACGCATCGTTGAGGCGGGTGGTGCGGTAGAATTCATCAATGGCGCCCCACAGATGGTTGAGATCGCGTAGCGCGCGCGCCAGCCGCCGCGTGCTGCGCGCCAGGCCGACGTAGAGCCACATGACGTCCTGAATCGTCCGCGTGTCGTTGAAGAGCAGGACGGGGTCGGCCGCCTTGCCCTCACTCACGTTTTCCCAGGGGGGGATGTCGTCCATGCGGGCGAGGGTCAGGTCGCGTCGGGCGAGGATGTCGCGCGCGGCTCGGTCGCCCCACACCAGCCCCTCCAACAGCGAGGTGCTTGCCAGGCGGTTCGCGCCGTGCAGGCCCGTGCAGCTCACTTCCCCAATCGCGTAAAGCCCCTCGAGGGTCGAGTGCCCCCAGCCGTCCACATGAATGCCGCCGCAGAAATAGTGGGCGGCCGGCACGACGGGGATCGGCTCTCGGGTGATGTCCACCCCGGCCTGGAGGCAGGTCTCGTAGATGGTGGGGAAGCGCTCCTGAATGCGCGCTGCGGGCATGGCTTCGGCGAGGTTGAGCAGCACGTGAGGGTAGCCATGTTCCAGCATCTCGTTGTGAATGGCGCGGGCGACCACATCACGGGGCGCCAGATCGCCCCACTTGGGCGCGTAGCCGTCCATGAAGTGACGCCCATCGGGTGTGTAAAGCCGGGCGCCCTCGCCGCGCACCGCTTCGGAGATGAGGAAATTGTCCGCCCCGGCGACGGCGAGAGTGGTGGGGTGGAACTGAATGTATTCCGCGTTGATGACCCGCGCCCCGGCGCGGTAGGCCATCGCCAGGCCGTCGCCGCGCGCGCCTTCGGGGTTGGTGGTGTGCCGGTAGATGCGTCCCACGCCGCCTGTGGCGAGGATCGTCGCCGGCGCGAGGACGCGGTGAATGGCGTTGCCGGCCCGGTCCAGCACGTAGGCGCCGTGACAGGTGATCGGTCGGTAGATCGCCATGGGATCGCGGCTGTGATGGGACGACGTGATCAGGTCCACGGCAGTGTGTCCCGTGAGCAGGGTGATGTTGGGGAAGGCGGCGAGCCGTTGCAGCAAGGCGATCTGGATCGCCTTGCCCGTGGCGTCGCCCACGTGGAGGATGCGGGAGACGGAATGTCCCCCCTCGCGGGTGAGGGAGAGTTTTTCTGCGCTCCGGTCGAAGGGCACCTGGGCCTCTTCGACGAGCAAGCGGTAGACCAGCTCGGGACCCTCTTCCGCCAGGATCCGCACGGCGGGGGGATAGCTCAGGCCGGCGCCGGCGCGCAACACGTCTTCAATGAGCAGCTCTGGCGGGTCCTCTTCCCCGCGGGCGATGATGCCACCCTGCGCGTAGCGCGTGTTGGTTTCCTCCGGGGCGTAGGAACGGGTGATGAGCGTGACGTGACGCCCGGCCTGCGCCAATCGCAGCGCTGCCGTCGTCCCGGCAATGCCACAGCCGATGATGAGAACGTCGGTTTCAATAGTCATTTCAATATGTGCTCCATTACCCCTCACGCAACATCCGCTCCAACGCGAGGCGCGCCCATTGGGCGATCTCCGGCTCGACGGTGACCTCGTTCGGCGCCTCGCCCCGCAGGAGCGCTTCCAGCGTCTCGGCGAGCTTGCGCAAGGTGATCATGCCCATCGTTGGACAGTAGGGCGGGCGCTCCGAGAGGGGCACGATCGTCTGCTCCGGGTATTCCTGCTGCAGTCTCCGCACCAATCGCGTCTCGGTGCCCACCGCCCACGCGCTTCCGGCGGGCGCGGCGGCGATTTGCTGGATGATGTGACTCGTGGAGCCGACGCTGTCGGCGAGCTCCACCACGCTCCGATCGCATTCCGGGTGAACGATGACCCGGATGCCCGGATACCGTTCCCGCGCGGCGGCGATGTCCGCCGGATGGAAGCGCTGATGCACGTTGCACGCGCCGGGCCAGAGTACCACCTTCGCGTCGCGGATGGCGTCAGCGCTCGGCGGGCGAAAGGGCGTCCACAGCAGGAGCTGCTCCGCGGGGACGCCCATGGCAAGTGCGGTGTTGCGTCCCAGGTGTTGATCAGGGAAGAAGAAAACGCGCGGTCGCTGCGCGAAGGCCCAGGCGAGCACCTTCGCGGCGTTGCCCGAGGTGCAGACGGCGCCGCCGTGTCTGCCGCAGAAAGCCTTGAGTGCTGCATCGGAATTGACATAGGTGATGGGCGTGAGCTCGGCCTCAGCGTGACCGTCGAGCGCGGCGTCGAGCGCGGCCCAAGCCTGCTCGACCTGCGTGTGGCCGGCCGTCTCTGCCAGATAGCAGCCCGCTGCGGGATCGGGGATGTGGACGTGCTGGCCGGGTTTGGCGAGGATCGCCGCGACTTCGGCCATGAAGTGCACGCCGCAAAAGACGATGTGCTCCGCGTCAGTTTTGGCGCCGTCGCGGGCGAGCTGGAGCGAATCTCCGCGAAAATCGGCGAACTGAATCACCTCGTCGCGCTGATAGTGATGTCCCAGAATGACGAGGCGGTTGCCCAGAGCCGCTTTGGCGCGCCGGGCGCGCTCCTCCCACGAAAGGGCGGGGGCGGCGATGGGACTGAGGATCTTCATGCTCAGGTCGAGAGCGGCGACGGAATGGGTGATGGCGCCGGTGGAAATGAAGTCCACGCCGGTCTCGGCGATGGCGGCGACCGTTTCGAGCGTCACGTTGCCCGAGGCTTCCAGCGGCACGCGGCCTCCCGCCAGGGCGACGGCCTCCCGCAGCGTCTCCAGGTCCATGTTGTCCAACAGGATACGGTCGAGCGGCGGGGTGATGGCCAGCGCTTCGCGCAGCTCGGCGAGGGTGCGCACTTCGACCTCGATGGGCAGTTCGGGATGCGCCGCGCGGGCGCGGGTCACGGCGGCAGTGAGGCCGCCGGCGCCATCAATGTGATTGTCTTTCACCATGAGCATGTCGAAGAGGGACATGCGGTGATTCTGCCCGCCGCCCATGCTCACGGCGTATTTATCGAGCACGCGGTAGCCGGGCAGCGTCTTGCGGGTGTCGAGGATCACGGCGCGCGTCGTGGCGACGGCGTCCACGAAATTGCGCGTCGCTGTGGCGATGCCCGACATCCGCTGCAGGAAGTTGAGCGCCGTGCGCTCCCCCGCCAGCAGCGAGGGGCCCGGGCCGCTGACCTCGGCGAGGAGCTCGCCCGGGGTGACTTCTTGGCCGTCGCAGACATACGCGGTGAAAGCGAGCGCGGGGTCCACGGCGCGGAAGACGGCTTCCGCTACGGGCAGGCCGGCGATGATCCCCGGCGCTTTGGCGACGATGCGCCCGATCAGCGACACGGCGGGGTCGAGGGTGGCCTGGCTGGTCGCATCACCAGGCCCGATGTCCTCGGCGAGCGCCAGTTCGATCAGCGGCGCAGCGGCAGCGAGGAGTTGTTCGCGTGAAATTGGCATGATAACCTCCGGCAATGGTGATTCAGGAGTGGCGTCGCGCACGTTCATACGCGGGCACGTTTTTCCAGGTCCTCCTGGCGGGTGGCAGGTTGACGTCCCCGCGCGCGGAGCACGGCGTTGATCCATTTAGGGCGGTCGGGGATGTAGATGGTGACGGCGACGAGTTCGACCGGGTCGCTGTATTCGCACACGACGTGCACGTCGAGGTCCAGTTGTAGCGCCGGGCCGGCGATGAGCACCCGTTCGCGGTCGGGATAGTGCTCGAGTAGCCGTCCATTGAAGATGGCGTGGAAGATGTCACTGGCGCGCAGGCTTTCTTTGTGGGCTTCTCGCAGTGCGTGATCGGAGAGCCGCAACGTCTGCCGGCGGGCTAATAAATCCTCCACATCGGTGATATACATGGCTGATTTCCTTGCTTCATGATGTCAGGCCATTCACGCGCCCCCGGGGCTATCCTGCAGGCCGGTTACCATGTCACCGGCACACGTTGGAGTTTGCGCTGACGATCGTAGTAGGCCACGTAGCGGTACGTCTTGCCAAATTCGTACACCTGGCGGGTCACTTCGACGTCTTGCTCACAGTATTGAAACAGCTCCGCCAGACGTCCCTCGCGCCACCACTGGACGGCTTGCAAGCCGTCGGCGCTTTTGCCGATCTTCAACGTCGCGGTGGCCACGGCGTCCAGCCCGATGCGGTGCCCCAGACGCCTCTCCAGCACCTGCATCATGTCCACGGTGGGCAGTTTGGCCAGCTCCACAGTTTGCGTGTAGCGTTGCAGCACCGGATAGTCGAATCCGTAAAGATTGTAGCCCACCACCAGGTCGGCGGCGGCGAGTTCGGCGACCAAAGCCGCCACGTTTTGCTCGGTGTAATGGTGGAAGGCGGCGTCGGCGCTGTTGTAGGTCACGGCGACGGACAGGCGCAACCGCTCTGGATACCGTCCGCCGACTTCCTGGAAGGTGTTTTGGGTCTCGATGTCAAAAAACACGGGCATGATGTGGCCTTTCTGCACGCTAGGCGACGATGACTTCGTAAATGGGCAGGGGCGCGGCGTGCCCTTTGATGGGAACCGGCGGCAGCGGGCGTGTGGGGAAGGCCGTGCGTATCAGGGTGTAGGTGCGCTGGCAGATGAGGATCTTGCCGGCCGGTGCGAGCTCCTGCAGGGTATGCGCGGTGTTCACCGTCTGGCCGACCACGGTGAAGTTGACCAGCTCGGTGGTGCCGATGTTGCCCACAATCGCCTCCCCCGTGCTGATGCCGATGCCGAAGGGCAGGCGGTGCTCGGGCGGCAGCTGCTTATGGAGCTGATCTGTGGCGTTGAGGATGCGCACGGCAGCACGGACGGCCTGTGCGGCGTAGTCCTCTTGGGGTAGCGGCGCGTTGAAGAACGCCATGATCTCGTCACCCATGAACTTGTCGAGCGTGCCTTCCTCATCGAGGATGATGTGGGCAGCCACAGCGAGATGCTCGTTGAGCACGGAAATGAGCGTTTCCGGTTGGGTGTTGGCGGAAAACGTCGTGAAGCCCCGTAGATCGGCAAACAGCACGGTGATGGTCTGCCGCTGTCCGCCCGGGCGGATGCTTTCCGGCTGCTGCAGGATGCGTTCTACCACCGGTGGCGCGACGTAGTGCTCGAAGACCTGGCGGATCTCGCGTTTTTCTCGCTCGCGTCGCACTTCGACTTCCGTCAGCAGGCGCGTGTTTTCGATGGCAATGGCGGCGTAGTCGCTCAGCATCCGCAGGAGGCGCTGATCGTGCTTGTCCAATATTTCGCGGCTGCGCTTGTTGCTCACCGTCAGCGCGCCGAGGATTTTGTTGCCGATCTGGATGGGTGTGGCCATCATCAGGCTTTGCGATTGCGTCAGCATGTTGGGATCTTCCACCGGTGTTTGGACCCCATTGTCGGAGCGGACCCGGCTAACGCGAGCGGTCGGCTGTCCTGTGTCCGGGTCGAGCATGATCAGGGCGCCGTCCATGGCGCCGGTCAGGTACAGCGCCGCGTCTACAATGCGCTCCAACAGGGTATCGCGCTCGCGCAGCGAGGTGACCGATTTGCTGACCTGATAGAGCGTGTCGAGTTCCTGGACGCGCTGTGTGAGTTGCCCATTCGCCTCGCGCAACTCGTTGAGGAGGTCATCGCGTTGCTGCTCGAGCCGGGCGGTGTGAAGCACCCGCTCGATCGAGGCGAGCAGGTCTTCTACTGCAAAGGGCTTGGGAATGTAATCCCGCACGCCAAGGCGGAATACCTCGACCGCAACGGATTCGGAGCCGTAGGAGGTCACCAGAATTACGGGGATGGCGATTTTCTGTTCCTGGAGCGTGCGCAGCATCTCGATGCCGTTCATCTGCGGCATTTCGTAATCCAACAGGATCAGATCGGGACGTTCCTCGCGCGCCTTGCGGAGCCCTTCCAGGCCGTTGCTGGCGGTGATCACGGCGTAGCCTGCCGGTTCCAACACCGATGTTTGGATGAATTCCCGAATGTCGGAACTGTCGTCTATGACCAGGATGCGCCGGGGGTCGGATTTGGATGTCGTCATGTTGCCCATTTCGTTGTTGAGACTGGACCTTCGCGGGTCATTTTACCCTTTTTGACCAGGAACGCAAAAGTGGCCATCAACATTCGGAGCTGATGAGGCCGCCGCCCAGGATCTCATCGCCCGAGTAGAAGACCACCGATTGGCCGGGGGCCAGGCCCCGTTGCGGCGTTTCAAAGGTGACTCGCGCCCCCTGATCTGGCTCGATTTCGATGTGGGCCGGGGTGCGCGCGGCGCGATAGCGGATGCGGGCTTCCGCGTCGAAGCCTGGCGCGGGCGGGGAGCTGCGGACGAAGGTGAGATCTTCGAGGCGACATGCCGTGCGCAGCAGGGCCTCTGCCGGCCCGACGACGAGAACGTTGTCTTGCGGGCGGAGCTCGATGACGTAGTACGGCGCGCCGAGCGCGAGTCCCAATCCGCTGCGCTGCCCGACGGTGTAGAGCGGCAATCCCGCGTGCCGACCGACTTCACGCCCCGTCTGATCCACGATGGGGCCGGGCGTCAGGCGTTCGGGCAGCAGCTGCCGGAGCAGCGTGCGATAGTCCTCGCCCTTGAGGAAGCACAGATCCTGGCTGTCGCTTTGCCCGGCGTTGGGCAATCCCAGGCGCGCGGCGTGAGCGCGGACTTCGGCCTTATCCGCGACTTCCCCTAGAGGAAGCTGCAGGCGCGTCAGCTGGGCTTGCGAGAGGCGATAGAGCATGTAGGACTGATCGCGCTGCAGAGCGCGGGCCTGGCGCAGCGCCACGGAGCCATCGGTCTCGACGGTGACGCGCGCGTAGTGTCCCGTGGCGACCCAGGGCGCGTCGAGGCGGTCGGCGGTCTCCAGCAGTGCGGCGAATTTCAGGGTGGGATTACAGCTCACGCAGGGGTTGGGCGTCCGTCCGCGGGCATATGTCTCCATCCAGGGGACGACGACCTCGCGGAAGAAGCGCTCGCGCAGGTCCAGCACGGTCAGGGGCAGCTGCAGGGCGTCGGCGATGGCCTGTACCTGCGGCGGTGATTCGGCGACGAAGGGCGCTTGCCAGAGCTGCAACGTCACGCCGTGAACTTCGAAGCCGGCTTCGAGGAGCAGGGCAGCAGCGACGGCGCTGTCCACGCCGCCGCTCATGCCGACGACGACCCGTCGCAAGGGTGAATTTTGAGGATGAGTGTGCATACGGGGTATTATACCTGAAGCTGCCGCCAATGCTTTCCCGATTTCTTCCAAGAGCGAAGCGGCGTCCGTTTTGTCCCCCGTCATTCCAGGGTATAATGGGTCGGGTCGTGAAATTCTCTCGCAGAGAAGGTGTGGACGCAGAGAAGGTGTGGGCGCAGATGAACGCTGATGAGAGAAAAACCTGCGAAAATCAGCGTCCTATCATTCTCCGGCGTTGATTGGACGCAGAGAAGGTGTGGACGTAAGTGATTCGCCGATTCGCCTTTTCGCTGATTCGCTGACTGCTGATCTCTATTTTTTTTGAAGGAGTTTATGGCAAAGACCTACGTCTCCCTGGATCTGGAGACCACCGGCCTGGATCCCCAACATGATGCCGTGATCGAAGTGGGGGCCTTGCGTTTCAGCGGCTCGCGTGAGATCGAGAGCTTCTCGACTTTTGTGAACCCCGGCCGCCGCATTCCTCAGTTCATCACGGAGCTGACGGGGATTTCCGATGCGGATGTGGCGCGCGCGCCTTCCATCCGCCAGGTGGCGCAAGAATTGCGCACCTTCGTGGGTGATGACACCCTCGTCGGCCACAACATCGGCTTCGACGCGGCTTTCCTGCGCAAAGAGAAGGTGCTGAGCACCAATCCCCGCATTGACACTTTCTCCCTGGCGAGCATTCTCGTGCCCCATGCCGGGCGTTACAGTCTGGAGAACCTGGTGCACGAGCTCGGCCTGGCTTTCGAGGCGCAGACCCATCGGGCTTTGGACGATGCGCGTCTGGCGCATGCCCTTTTCGTCGCCCTGGAGGAACGCGCGCTGCAACTGCCGCAACCGGTGCTGGAGGAAATCTCCACCCTGGGCTCGAAGGTGGGATGGGCGCCCAGCTATTTCTTCCAGGAAGCCTTGTACCATCGCGCCCGGCAGGGATTTCAAGGCGGGATTGGGGCGCAGCTGGCTGCGCGCCGGGGCGGCGATGCGGTCGGGCCGTTGTTTGTGCCGCCGGTGGATGTGGACCCCCTGGAGCCGCGCAACCCGCCGTTGCTGCTGGATCTCGAAGCGCTGGCGGCCTATTGGGGGCCCGAGGGCGCGCTCGCGCAGGCCTTTGAGGCCTACGAGGTCCGTCCGCAGCAGGCCAGGATGATGCGCGAGGTGGCGCGAGCCTTCAACACCGGCTCACACCTGCTGGTGGAAGCCGGCACGGGCACCGGGAAGTCGCTGGCGTACCTGCTCCCGGCGCTCTGCTGGGCCGATCAGAACGACGCGCGGGTCGTGATCTCCACCAACACGATTAACCTGCAGGAGCAGCTGGCGGACAAGGACATCCCCCTGCTCGAGCGCCTCTTCCCGACGGGGTTCCGGTACATGGTGCTGAAGGGACGCAGCCATTATCTGTGCCGGCGGCAGTTCCAGGCGTTGCGACGGCGGGGACCCGCTACCGATGACGAGATGATGGTGCTGGCGAAGATCCTGCTCTGGCTGCCTAACACGCTTGATGGCGATGCCGACGAGCTCTTTTTGCCGACGCCGGGGGAGCGGGCCGTGTGGGCGCAGCTTTCGGCGGCGACGGAGAACTGCGATGCCCGGGATTGCCCTTTCTACGCCGGAGAGGGCTGCTTCTTCTACCGGGCGCGCGAACGGGCGGAGACCGTGCACCTGCTCGTCGTCAATCACGCCCTGTTGCTGGCCGATATCGCGGCTGAAAACCGGGTGTTGCCCGACTACGAGTATCTGATCGTGGACGAGGCGCATCACCTGGAGCGGGCGACGACCGAGGCGTTGCACTTTTCGGTGGATTGGTACAGTTTGCGGTACGCTTTCGAGGAGCTGTTGCAGCCGCGGGCGGGTTTTGCCGGCCTGTTGGGAGAGTTGCAGGGCCTGGCGCATCATCTGCCCCGCGAGGCGCGCTCGGTGCTGGCGACGACGGCCCTGCAGCTGGAGGGCTCGGCGGAGCAGGTGCTCTATCGCCTGGAGTTGCTCTTCGAGGCGTTGGCGCATTTTCTGAGCGCACATGCGACTTCCAACAACGACGGCTATGCTTTGCGCTTGCGGGTGACGAAGAGCCTGCGTTCGCAAGCGGAGTGGGACGAGGTCGAGATTGCCTGGGACGCCGTCGCCGCCCCGTTTGAGAGCCTCGTCAAGGGACTGGCCAAAATGGTGTCGGCCCTGGAGGATCTCGGTGCGGTGGAGCTGCCTGCCGTTGAGTCGCCGCGCTCGCGGTTGCTGGCGGTGACGCAGCGCCTGGCGGAGACGCAAGTGCAGCTGCAGGCATTCATCGCTCAGCCTCAGCAGAACGCCGTCTACTGGTTGGAGTCCGCCAGCAGCGAGGGCAGTTACAACGGACCGAAGGCTGCGGTGGCCTTTCATAGCGCACCGTTGGAGGTCGGGCCGTTGGTGAAAGAGCACCTCTTTGGGAAGAAGAAGACGGTCGTCCTGACCTCGGCGACGTTGCGGGTGGGGGGCACTTTCGATTATATCCGGCAGCGCCTGAATGCCTGGGACGCGGAGGAACTGGCCGTCGGCTCGCCGTTTGATTATGCGACGGCGGCGTTGCTCTATGTCGCCAAGGATCTCCCCGACCCCGGCAGCGCGGGCTATCAGCGGGCGATTTCCGAGGCCATGGTCGCGCTGTTTGAGGCGACGGAGGGGCGCGCGCTGGCTCTGTTCACTTCGTATAGTCAATTGCGTGCGACGGCGCAGGCAATCACCGGGCCGCTGGCGCGCGCGGGGATCACGGTGTACGCGCAGGGGACGGGCATTTCGCGGGCGCAATTGCTGAGCAATTTCCGCAAGGGGGAGCGCTCGGTGTTGCTGGGCACCCGCTCTTTCTGGGAGGGCGTGGATTTGCCGGGCGAGGTCCTCTCGTGCCTGGCGATCGCCAGGTTGCCGTTCGACGTGCCGGATGACCCCCTGGTGCAGGCCCGCTCGGAAATCTGCGATAACTCGTTCAACGATTACATGGTGCCTGAGGCCGTGCTGCGGTTTTTGCAGGGCTTTGGGCGCTTGATTCGCACCCGGACGGATCGAGGGGTGGTGGCGGTCCTGGATGGGCGCCTCGTGTCCAAGCGGTATGGCGCGCGTTTTCTCGATTCGTTGCCGGGGCCTACCGTGCGCATCGGGCCGGCGGCGCAGTTGCCCGAAAATGCGCGGCGTTGGCTCGCGGAGGAGCCGTTGCCGCCGGTAGATGAGGGGGCCGGCGATGAGCCGTGGTCGGTGCCCCCTCCAGAAGAGCCGCCATGGTAAAGTCAAAGTGGGGGCAGGTGAAAAGGATTTGCCCCTTTGGGCGCGGCCGCATGTCCGCTAAGTCCGCAAAACTTTCTTGGAGGTTGCCATGCGCATTGTCGTAGATGCCTTTGGGTCGGATGCCTGTCCCGTCCCCGATGTGGAAGGGGCCGTGTTGGCGGCGCGAAAGTGGGGCGATGAGATCATTCTTGTGGGCCCGGAGGAGCGCATCCGCGCGGAGCTGGCCAAACATCACACGGAAGGGCTGTCGCTGCGAGTAGTGCATGCGCCTGAGGTGCTGACCATGGAGGATCACGCCGAAGACGTGCGTCACAAGACGCAGTCTTCCATCCGCGTGGGGTTGCAGCTGGTGCAGAAGGGGGAAGCGGATGCCTTCGTCTCGGCGGGCAACACGATTGCGGTGCTCTCCGGCGCCATCTTCGACCTGCGTCGCATCCCCGGCATTCACCGCCCGGCGTTGGGGACGCTCTATCCCCTTTCAAACCAGCGGGTGCTGTTGTTGGACATCGGCGCGACAGCCGACCCCAGGCCTGAGTACCTGGTGCAATTCGCGCAGATGGGCGCCATCTATGCCGAGCGGGTGTGGGGGATCGCCAATCCGCGCGTGGGCTTGCTCGCCAACGGCGAGGAGGAGGAAAAGGGCACCCTCACGTTGCGGGAGACCCATCACCTGCTCGCGGCGAGCGGCCTGAACTTTGTGGGCAATGTCGAGCCCAAGGAAGTCGTCCATGGCCACGCGGATGTGGTGGTGACCGATGGCTTCACGGGCAATATCATGCTCAAAACTACTGAGGCGACGGCATCCTTTGCCGCGCATTTGCTCAAGAGCGAGTTCTGGCAGAAGCCGCTTTCAAAAGCCGGCCTGGTGTTGATGATTCCAGGCCTGGTGCTGGCCTTGCCGGGCCTGGCGCTGCTGACGCCGGCCTTCCGGCGCCTGGTCCGGCGGATGGATTACGCGGAGTATGGCGGCGCGCTGTTGCTGGGCGTGGAGGGCGTGGTGATTGTGGGACATGGACGTTCCAACGCCAAAGCCATCATGAACGCGATCCGTCAGGGACGGGAGGCGGTCGCCGCGCAGGTGATTCCCACCATCAAAGCGGGGTTGGGCGTGTAGCGCGTTTTGCAGCGGGGAGCGGTGTGAGGTTGCAGGATGGGCAATTCGATATTCTTGGGGAGGCGTCATGCGTGTCGTTGCCAAAGAGGCATACATTCAGCGTGCCACGAAAGCCGGTAAATGGCTGACGCTGGTGGCACTGGGTTTGCTGGGCGGTTCGCTTCTCATTTACATGGTGCGGATGGAGTGGTGGTTTATCACGCTCATCCTGGGTGGCCTGGGTTTCATCTGTTCTGTCGCCGGCAGTTATTACGGGGACCGCTTTGCGGGGCCGTCAGCGTATCATGTGAGCGTGCCTGACGCGCTCAAGGGCTTTGACGACGATTATACCCTGTTGATTTATCAGAAGCCGGTGCCGTTTTTGCTGGTCGAGCCGGGCGGGTTGACGGTCCTGCTGGTGAAGAATCAGGGGGGCGTGGTGACGTACGCCAATGGCAAATGGCGCCATAAGCAGGGTGGGAAGTTCTTCCGGCAGATGGGGGGCCAGGAAGCTTTGGGGCGTCCTGACGAATACGCGCGGTTGTTGGCGGCGGATCTTCAGCGTTATCTGCGCAAGCGATTGCCAGAAGGGATGGACGTCCCCGTGCGTTCCGTCATCGTCTTCATCGCGCCTAAAGTGCAGCTGGATGCGGAGGGTTCGCCCGTGCCGGCGCTCCGTGCCGAGAAGTTGAAGGGGTGGCTGCGCGGCCCAGGACGGCGTCCGGCATTGCCGGCGGAGACGCGCCGGGCGCTGGCGGAAGCGCTGGGTCTGTCCGCCGCCTGAGTCACGTCTCCGTTGTGGGTAGCGTAAACCAGAAGCGACTGCCACTCCCCGGCTGGCTTTCGACGCCGACGGCGCCGCCGAGTTTCTCCACGATACGGCGGACGATGTTCAAGCCGAGTCCGTGGCCGTTGCTCCGCATGTGTCCGCTGTCCGCCCGCACAAAGGGCTCGAAGAGGGCCTCGCGCAGCTGCGTTGGGACGCCGGGGCCAGAGTCCTGCACCCAAAAGCGGTAGTAGCGGTTTCCCTCACGGGTGATGACGTCTGCGTCGTACCCTAACGCAATTCGCGGTCGCGTGCCGCCGTATTTGAGGGCGTTGCTGATGTAATTCGCCCACACTTCTTCGACGAGCTGGGGGTGTCCGCGTACCTCGGGCCATTCCTCCGGATAGGTGATCTCCGCTTCGCGCTCCGCGATTTGCCATGCCAGTCGCTCCAGGGCCTCTTTCACAATTTGCTGCATCTGCAAGGACTTGATGTCGTGTTGCAGATGTTGCACCTCGGCCAGCAGGAGCAACCCGTTGATGATGCTCACGGCCTTGCGGCTTTTGGTGACGATGATGCCGAGATACTCCGTGAGTTTTTCCGCGGGCAGCTGCGTGTGCTCCTCTTGGACCACCTCGGCGAATCCCAGGATGGCGCTCAAGGGATCTTTGAGATCGTGCGCCACGACGTGCGCGTAGGCTTCGAGGTCAGCGTTGCTGGATTCCAGGTCGGCGTTGAGCCGCTGCAGTTCCGCGTTCATCGCGCGCAATTGCATAATATCGGCAAAACGCGCCATGGCGATGGTGATCGCGCGGTCGAGGTCTCGCGGCTGCGGCGGTTTGAGCAGATAGGCGCCTGCGCCGGCGGCGGTGGCCTGGTTGACCAGCTCCGGGGTCTCGTACGCGGTGAGGATGACGATAGGCGTCGGGCAGCTGGCGTGGAGTTCTTCGGCCACCTCCAGGCCGTTGAGCCCGGGCATCTCAATATCTAGGATGACGACATCCGGGCGCGTTTCGGCGACGACGGCGATGGCGGTATGCCCATCGTAGGCCTCCCCGACGATGGCATAGCCGAGGCGTTCCAGCTGGCGCTGCACCATTTCGCTCACGAGGGCGTCGTCTTCAGCGATGACTACGCGGATGGGGGAAGGGATCATGCTCGTGTCACTCCGGAATGAAAAGGCTGTTTTGATCTGAGATCGGGAAGCGCAGGCAGGCGGCCGCGCCATGGTCGTTGTGGAAGGTGACGACCCCGCGCAAGTTGATGGCGACCAGGCGCTGCACGAGGTAGAGTCCCATGTGCCAATCGTTCGATTCCAGGACTTTTTCGGCATAGCCGGGGCCATCATCGCGGAATTCCAGGCGCACTCCCTCCGCCGTTCCCCAGGGGCCGGGTGTTTCGGTCTCAATGTGGATGGTAATTCTGGCAACGCCGCGCTCACCAATCCCATGTTTGACGGTGTTGGTGGTGAGCTCATGCAGGATCAGGGCCAGGCTGTTGGCCTGTTTGGAATCCGCTTTGAGGGGCGAGGGTGTGACCGTGACGCCGATGCGCGCTTGGGGACCGACGACCTGCAGCGAGGCGCGTACGACCTGCTCCGCCAGTCCCGCCAGTGGCAACATCTGCCATTCGGCAATGGAGAGCATTTGATGGACCGTCGAGAGGACATGGATCTGATTTGCCAGCCGTTCCAGGACGGGAGCGCACAATTCCTGGGTCGCCGGGTCGAGGTGGCGTTGCGCCATGAAGATCAGGCCGATGATGGACGCCAGGTTGTTCTTGACCCGATGGTTGATCTTGTCAATGAGGGTGGTTTTAATGGCGGCGTCCTGACGGGCCTGTTCGTTGAGGCGCGCTTGCCGGATGGCGACGGCGAGCGAAGCCGCGACTTCGCCGACGATTTCCACGTCCTCGTCCCGGAAAGCGTGAGGGCGGGTCGCCTCGAGGCACAGGAGTCCGATGGGCTGTTCCAGGGCGAGCAGCGGCTCCCACAGGCAGGTGCGGACGCCATTGGCATACAATCGTTCAAGAATGGGCGATCGGGGGGTGACACTTTCCAGGTCCGCAATGGCCAGAGGTTGGTCTTGGGCGAACTGACGGCGCTCCTCGATTGTGGCGGGATCTTCCAGGGGGGCGAGGCGGCTTGCGTCGTCATCGAGCGCCAGCAGGGTACTGCGGCCAGCGGGATCGCATTCGATGATCAGGCTTCGTTCACAGGGAATGAGTTTCCGTATTTGCTGAATGGTGCTATGAGCAATCGCCTCCGGGGAGCGGGCTTCGAGGATGGCGCGGTCAATTTCATGGAGGATCTGCAGGCGCTCAGCGTACTTTTGCAGGGTGTCTTGAGCGCGTTTCTGCTCGGTGATGTTGTCGGCGATGGCTAACAGGCCCCAGAGGGTGGGATAGATGCGCGCTTTGAAGTATTGCGCTTCTGACCAGCCCTCGACAGTTTGCGGTTCGCCAGTGGTCAGACAGCGTTGATAGGCATTGTAAGTATGCGAATGGGTGAAATTCGGGAACAATTCTGAAAGCGTCTGCCCCACCAATGTTTCCGTTGGCCTCCCCACGAAACTGGCGTAGGCGGTGTTGCAATAGAGAATATGCATCTCATGATCCAGCGCCAGCACCGGCGACTGGATGCTGTCGAGCAACAGGCGATGTTTTTCCTCGCTCTGCCTCAGCGCCTCCTCGCTGGCCTTGCGATGGGTGACGTCGCGCACCACGCTCTGGAAGTGCAACGGGGTCCCCTCCGCGTCGCGGATCAGGACGATACTGATTTCTGTCGTCAGGATGCGCCCATCCTTACAGCGGAAGCGCCGCTCGTAAATGGGGACGGTTTCGCCTGCCAGCAAGTGCTTCAGGCGCGCTTGGGCATCCTCTCGCTCTTCCGGCATGATGATGTCGTTCGGATGATGCGTGAGCAGTTCCTCGAGGGTGTACCCCAGCATCGTCGTGGCGCGTTGATTGGCGGTGATGTACCTGTCACCCTGCAGGTTGACGATGAAAATTGCGTCGGTAGTCTGCTCGAACAGGGCACGATAGAGCGACTCGTTTTGGCGCATTTCGGCGACGGCGCGCTGACGCTCGGCAATCTCCGCCTGGGCCTGTTCGTAGAGGTTGGCGTTCTGGACGGCGATGCTGGCGAAACGCGCTAGGTCCTCCAGGAGCCTGGCATCGTTGGGGCCAAAGGCGTGGGGTGACGGCGCGGCGACTGAAAGGGTTCCCAACACTTCCGCGCCGAACAACAGCGGTGTGACCAGCATCGAGCGGTATTCAGGAAGCCCCTTTTGCCAGAGGTAGCGTGGATCTTCGAGCACGTCAGGGATGTTCAGAGTGATCTTTTCCGCCGCGGCTATCCCGGCGAGGCCTTGCCCCAGCTCGAAGTGCAGGATTGGCTGATCTTCCCGCCGTTGGGTGGCGTACCTGCAGGTGCGGATCGGCGGCGACTGGGTGTAATCCAACAACTGAACTGAGGCGTCAGTGGCCTGGGGGAACAGGCGCATCACGGCATTGACGATGTTCTGGAGCACTTCGTTCAGCGCAAGGCTGGAAGCGATAGCGCGGCTGAGAGCATTGAGCTCGGCCAATTCGCGCTGACGTGCTTCTAGCGCTTGCTCCATCCATTTTCGCTGGCTGATGTCCTGAAGGGTCACTACCGTCGCCGTTAATTTGCCGTTGGCGTCCCGCAGGGGGTGGGTGTGGACCTCCAGCCATTGCGCGCCGTGGTCCTGGTCCATGAGCAGCTCGGCGTGCGCGGCCTCGGTGCCGGCAAGATACGGCGCCCACAGAGTCCACGGGAGGAAGATCCGCTCGGCCGGCTCGCCGATGGTCTGCTCCAGGGGCGCTTTGAGCAGCCGACAGGCAATTTGATTCATATCGGCGACTCGCCGGGAGGTATCCAGAACCACCGTCGCTTCGTGGATGTTGTCGTAGACCTTGTCGGAGGACCTGCTGTGACCTATCCATTGATAGTGATACAGCCCCCAGGTGCACAACAGGGCCATGCCGGCCATGAGCACGTCGGCAGGATTTGGCCGCGTCGGTTCTTTGAGCATTACCGGCGCGCTGGCGCACCCCAGCATCAGGGCTCCGAGCAGGGCGAACCAGGCCTGCTCACGGTAACGTTGGGTGGAGTGCCGTGCGATCTCGAGGAGGGGCAAAGCGCCGAGGACGGCGACCGCGTAAGAGTAGGCCGTGTGGATCCAGAACCAGGGCCCGTAAAGCGTTGTTGGCATCGCCCACCAGAGGGTTTGCGCCGCTGCTATCTCGTCGCGCCAGAACAGCCGGTGCAGGGGGATGGTCCAGATCACGGCCTGGGTGAGGAGGGGGACGAGCAGCAGGAGCCAGCATTGGCGGCGGGACAGAGGGGGCTTGCGCGCAAATTCCCGCGTGGCAAACACCCAGGCGACCGGGACCAGACCGCGGCTGAGAAAACTCAGGCGCAGCAGGATGATTTTGAGGGTGACATTGGCGATCGTCAGCCTGAGCACCTCGCAGAGGGCCCAAAGCGCCAGCAAGGTGACGAGCCAGGTCGCGCCCTGTTGCTTCACGTTACGCCAGTAGTGCCAGCTGAGCGCTATCAGAGCCATCGTGGCGACGCCGAGCGCCAACGGATAGAATAAAGTTTGCATACCGGTGAGCATGAAGACAAGTACTCCTCTGCAAATCTGCAAATCAGTAAATCGGCAAATCTCAGAATAAATTGCATGACCTGTGTACCGCGAACTTCAGGCCGCTCGGAAAATCAGCGAGTCGGCGAAAAGGCGAAAAAGCGAAAAAGCGAATCAGCGAAAAAGCGAAGCACTTACGTTTCCACCTTCACACCTGGGCACCTGGGCACGTTCACGCCTTCATACGTCATTGCGGTAGGGAGGATAAGCGTCGGCGGACTCTGGAAGGGTGAAGAAGAACAGGCTGCCGCAGGCGGTCGCCGGGTCGGACGCCGGCACGGGGCTGATGACGCCGACCTCACCTCCCATGCGCTCTACCAGATACTGCACCAGGTCCAGTCCCACTCCCGTTCCCTGCACCATCGAGAGGGGCGTGAGTGGCGTGAACAGGTTTTCCTGGTGCTCCTCTGGCATGCCGGGGCCGAAGTCGCGCACCCAAAAGCGGATCATGTTCTGCGGCAGCGTTGTCGCGCCGATTTCAATGCGGAAAGGCGGTCGCTCCGGCAAGCCATGGCTGACGGCGTTGCTGAGCAGGCTCACCCAGATTTCCTCTACCCAAGGCTCGTATCCTTCGGCGGTCGGCCAGCTGCCGGGGAGGCTCACCTCGATCTCCTGCCAGTCGCGCAGCCCTTGCAGCCGTTGAAGGGCGCTCTTGACGATTTCCGACATGTCCAGCGGCTGGACTTCAATGTGGCCCGTTTGCCGTAGCCGGGCTCGCAGCAACAGCTCTTTGCTGATGTTCAGGATGGTGTAACTTTCGCGGTTAATCACCCGAATCTGTTCTGCAATGGCCCGGCCTGAGTCTGCCGGCGGCTCCCGAAGCAGGGTCTCGGTGTACGTGATGATCTTCTTGAGCGGCGCCTTCAGGCCCTCGGCGACCGTGCCGGCAAACGCATCCAGCTCCGCATTGTAGAGCTCCAGCTCGGTATGCAGGCGTTGCAGCTCCATGAAATCCCGAAAGCGCGCCAGCGCGATGGTGATCGCCCGTTCGAGGTCTCTCTCGCGGGTCGGCTTGACCAGATAGGCTCCCACACCAATAGAACTTGCTTGCTGGACAAGCTCTGGGGATTCGTAGGCGGTGACGACGACGACGGGGGTGGGACAGACCTGTTGAATTGCTGCGGCCGCTTTCAGCCCGGCGGTGTGATCGTCTTTCCCGGTCGCGGGATCCATCATCCGCAAATCCATCACCACGACGTCGGGACGCAGCTCCTGGGTGAGCCGCACAGCTTCCGGCCCATCGTAGGCATTGCCGACTACCGTATAGCCGAGTTGCTCTAATTGCAGCTGCACCAGGCTGTTGGGAATCACTTCATCATCTACCACCAGAGCTTTGATGGCTGTCTCGCTGGTCATACGGGAACTCCTCTTATCTGGACAACGTCGCTTTTTCTGCTGCCGGCAGGAGCTCGAAGGTGATGGCAGCCGCCGCGCCCGAATCATTGTACAGCACCACTTGTCCCCGTAAAGGGCTGATGACCGTCATGCGAATCAGGCGCAGGCCGATGCTGGAGCGTGTGCCGTTGAGCACGTCTGCGGGCCAGCCGGGGCCAGTGTCGCGATATTCCAGGTGCACCTGCCGGCTGCCGTTCTGTTTCTTGCTGCGGATGTGCACCGTGATTCGTCCTTCCTCCTGCGCGGCGAAGGCGTGTTTGATGCTGTTCGTGGTCAGTTCGTTGATAATAATCGCCAGTCCCGTGGCTTGTTGCGGGGAAATGAAGAGCGTTTCGACGTCGGGCGGCGTGGCTTCAGAGCGCACCTGCACTTTGATCTGCTGGCGTAGGGGTGAGGCGCCCAGCACGACATGGATGATCTCCTCCACCAGCCGCACCAGGGGGAGCGGCATCCATTGGGTTTCGGCCAGCAGGTTGTGGACGGTGGTGATGCTCTGAATTCGGTTGTAGATGTCCTGCAGGGTCGCGTAATAGTCCTGGGGCCCCTCGAAGGCGCGCTTCATTTCCAGCGTGAGGATTCCCATGATGGCGGCGAGGTTGTTTTTGACGCGATGGTTGATTTCTTCCAGCAGCATGGATTTGGTCAGGGCATCCTCGCGGGCCTGCTCGTAGAGCCGGGCATTGGCGATGGCGGTCGCCAGTTGATCCGCCAGCAGCTGGAACACCATCATGTCTGCCTCGTTGAGCGCCCCCTCCTGCGCCGATTGGATACTCAGTGCGCCGATGACTTCCCCGCGACTGGTAAGCGGCAAGGCCAGCTCGGCGCGGGTCTCCGGAAGCAGGGGATTGAGGTGATAGACCGCATCCTGGCTGACGTCTGGCGCCAGACGCGCGCGGCGATGCGTGATGCACCAGCCCGTCATGGAGCTTGCGTCAATCGGCAGCCGATACCCCTCCGCGAGCAGATGTTGCCCGGCCTCCCCCGTCCCCGCGCGCAAGACGGCCCATTTGCCGGTAGGATCAACCTCGAATAGCCCCACGTAGTACAGTCCAAAACGATCGCGAAGCAGATGGACGCTCTCGTTGATCAATTGATCTACGTTGAGGATACTGCTGGCGGCCTGGGCGATCTGCGCCGCTGTTTCCAGCTGCGCGGTGCGCCGTTCCAACGCCGCTACCATCTGCCGCTGCGCTCGCAGGGCCAGTTCCCGGGTCGTGACGTTTTGGAAAATGATCACAGCGCCTTCCCACGCGCCGGAGGCTGCCAACAGCGGAGCGCTGTGAACTTCCAGGTACATCGTGTGGCCCAAGGGATGTTTCCAGCGTACCTGTTCGCCGGTCAGCGCCTTACCGGAGAGAATCTTGGCCAAAATCGGCTGCGCTTGGGGATCTTGGGCCAGCTCCAATTGCGTGATGGGATATCCCAGCCAGGAGGCTAACAGGCTTGCCTCTAATTCCAGGATTTGCGCGGCAGTGGGGCTGATGTAGCTGATGCAGTGTTGGGTGTTGATGTGCATGATGCCGATGGCGGACGTCGCCGGCGGCGGGACGCGATCGCCCGCGTTGGGGGCGCCATAGCGCGCCTCGCTGTCGCTTGACGTTTCGCTCTGCCTCACAGAATTTTCTGCCATGCGCTGCATCTCCATTTCGACAGAAAAGACCCTGAAGCGAAGTGTCCCCCGCTTTGAATTATCCTATTGGGTGTTCATGGGAGTAATTTCCTGGCTGCAATACAGTATATGTTGGTGATTACCCATAAGTGAAGTCCTGATGTGGGAAAGGGGAGATCGAAAGGAAGGAGAGAGTCACCAGAGCTTGAATCAAAGCACTGAGGCCGCGTAAGACCAGATAAGGGCCATCCAGGTCATT
>Ga0208198_1000198_pt1 | contig 74284 bp, 70 predicted proteins | sample AD_JPNTR2_MetaG_FD_184446 | JGI IMG/M metagenome (GOLD analysis project Ga0208198, IMG submission 184446) | Active sludge microbial communities of municipal wastewater-treating anaerobic digesters from Japan - AD_JPNTR2_MetaG (SPAdes) (version 2) | ecosystem: Engineered > Bioreactor > Anaerobic...
CACCATTAGAGAGCTGCCGGCTTAAAAAGGCTGATTTGTAGTGCCAAAGCACTTTTGCAACCTCGTAACTTTATAATTTACTTGCTGAATTACTTTTATACTGTTAAAGATGGGTTAAAAATTAATGGCTTGAATTATGTATTATACAGGAGAGCAAGATGGGATCTAGGGCGCGACAAAAAAGGAGCAATAGGTATCCTGGCGTTATAGTGATAGAAAATATCAGCGGCAAGAAAAGCTATTGTATTGACTATGTAACGCCTAACGGCCAACGAATCCGCAAGGTCATCAAAGGATGCAAGTCGGAGAAACAGGCTAGCCAGATCAGGGCCATCGAGATTGCAGCCGCTTCACAGGGCGAGTTGGAAAAAAAATACGGCCTGAAAAACAAAACCAAATCCATTCTATTCCATAAAGCGATTGATCTTTATGGCGAATGGGCAAAAAACAACAAAAAGTCTCATGATGTTGAAAAATACAAATACGGTGTAATCAAGCGCAGTCCCCTTTTCAAGGGCAAGTCCATCGCTGAGATCTCTGCCGTATTGGTAGACCAGTATAGGACCTCAAGACTCGAAGAAGCAAGCAAGAATACTGTAAATAAGGAAATCATGATCTGTCGCCAAGTGATTGATAAAATGATAGAGTGGAGCAAATACACCGGTAAAAATCCTTTTAGGGAAGTGAAGAATTATAAAATCCCTAAAGGAAAACGGCCTGGGAGCCTCAAGGCTCATGAGGTACAAGAGATTATCGATCAGATCAAACATCCGGTCAAACGCGATATGGTGGCCTTTGCCTTTTATACCGGGTGGAGAATCGGTTCCATCAGGAAGCTCATAAAAGATGATTACAACAAGGAGAATCAGTCAATATGGCAAGTGGATCCAAAGAATGGTCAGACCGTAGAGCTTCCTCTTTCGGATTCTGCCGCTGAGATTGTGGAACGAAACATAAAAAAAAGTAAGAGCGAATTCATTTTCTGTAAAATTAATGGCAAACCATTTTTGACGACGATGAATGATATTATCAAGAATGCCGCAAAGCGTGCAAACGTGACCTTGCCTACTGGCAAGAAATGGCATGCATTCCGGCGAACGTGGACCACACATATGTTTATCAGCGGAGCTGACATCGGCAGTGTACGAGATCTCGGTAACTGGAGTGATGATACTATGCCGTTGTGGTACAATGACGGTATGCGATTTGAGGAACAGCGGGAATTACTTAATAAATTACCTTCGTTAGACCCTCTAAAAAATCGCTGAATGTCAAAACGATGTCAAATTGATCCTCCAGCGAAACCAATACTTATCTCTTGCCATTCCTGATCAATAAGTTTATTTTGAATATCAATTAGTTAAAGCAAACCAGACGACAATTAAATTTGTCATTATTTTGCCTTACACCCCGCTAAAACTGGTCAAAATGGGGCATTAACGGTTATTTCGGCAATCATCGAAGGTCCCATCGCTTGGAATTAATATCTTTCAACCATGCTTTTTTGTTGTTGTTTTTATTGGTGCGAGAGAAGGGACTCGAACCCCCACGGATCGCTCCACTGGATCCTAAGTCCAGCGCGTCTGCCAATTCCGCCACTCTCGCATGGGTAATCTATGGAAATTGTCATGCGCTTTGTCAAGAATATTCGGGATGCGGCGGCGGGTCATCAAAGCCGAAGGGGATGACAAGCGGCCCGGCATCCTATGCCGGGCCGCGGCTTGTACCTGATGGGATATGGCTATGCCCAGCTGATGAGCCCTGAATCGATCGGGCAGACGAGGTTCGAGTGGCTGGGCAGAATCCGCACCGTGTATCCGAACCTTCCGGTTTTTTCGCACTGGATGCGCGTCTGGAAAACATGCTCTCCCTTGCCCAGTTCGCCGCCGTGCTCCATGGTGACCTTGCTGATCTCGCAGAGGTTGCCGCCGTCGTCGATACGGCCGTAATATGTCTGGACGCTCACATCGGAAGGCTTGACCGGCCCCAGGTGCACGGTCGCCTTGATGACGATCTCGCTGTGGACCTCGACCTCGTCGCCGTCGGAATGGCCGATGTCGGTAATCCTCACCTGATTCCAGTTCTTCCTCAGGTTGCCCAGCCAGGAGACCAGCTCCTTGGCATTCCGGTAGCCGTCGGCGCTGAGCTTCCGGGAGTTCAGTCCGGCCTCCACATAGCACCTGTCGGTGTATTCTTCGACCATGCGGTTGGAGTTGAACTGCGGACACAGGGTTCTCATTGACCGCTTCATCATGGCGATCCAGCCGCGCGGCAGGCCGTCGAGCCCGCGGTCGTAGAACAGCGGGATGATCTCCTGTTCCAGGAGGTCGTAGATGGCCTTGCTCTCTACCTCGTCCTGGTACTGGTGATCCTCGTACACCTCGCCGTTGCCGATTGACCAGCCGAGATCCGGGGCATAGCCCTCGACCCACCAGCCGTCCTGCACGCTCAAGTTCAGGGCGCCGTTGGCCGTGGCCTTCATGCCCGATGTGCCGCAGGCCTCCAGCGGCCTGCGAGGATTGTTCAGCCAGATGTCCACGCCCTCCACGAGATACCGGGCGATGTTCATGTTATAGTCTTCGATGAAGACCACCCGGCTGCGGAAGGGTTCTTCCCGGGCGATGTGGGTGATGCGCTGGATGATGGCCTTGCCCTCGTGATCCCGCGGGTGGGCCTTGCCCGAGATGATGATCTGCACCGGCAGATCCTTGTTGGAGATGATCTTCTTGAGACGCTCGATATCGTGGAACAGCAGGAGCCCGCGCTTGTAGGCCGCAAACCTTTTTGCAAATCCGATGGTCAGGGCATCGGGGTGCAGGGTCTCCATGGCCCGCCTGATGTCATCGGGCTTGCCGCCCCGCGCCTCGATCTGCCTTGCCAGACGCTTGCGGGAGAACGCCACCAGGCGTTCGCGTCTGCGCTGGTGCGTGGACCAGAGCTCGGCATCCGGGATGTCGTCGATCTGCTCCCACACCTTCTGGTTGTCCGGGTCCTCTTTCCACTTCGGGCCCAGATACCGCTCGAAGAGGTCGGCCATTTCAGCGGATATCCACGAGGGGATGTGAATCCCGTTGGTGATGGAGGAGATGGGGATGTCCTCTGCGCCGACGTTAGGCCAGATCTCCTTCCACATATCCCGCGACACCTTGCCGTGCAGCTTGCTCACGCCGTTGCGATAGGCGGAGTTCTTGAGCGCGAAGACCGTGGCCCCGAAGTTCTCCTTGTCGTCGAAGGGGTTCTTTCTGCCCAGGGCCAGAAAGTCCCGCCACCCGATGCCCAGGCTCTCGACATATCCCTTCAGGTATTTTTCCATGAGGCTGATTTCGAACACATCGTTGCCTGCCGGCACCGGGGTGTGGGTCGTGAATACGAGTGACGCCCTCACCACCTCACGTGCCGTGGCAAAATCGAGCCTATGGTCCCGCATGAGCATTCCGATTCGCTCAAGCCCAACCAGGAAGGAATGACCCTCGTTCATGTGATAGACCATGGGGTCGATCTCCAGCGCCTGCAGGGCCCTCATGCCGCCCACTCCCAGGATGATCTCCTGGCGGAGCCTGTCTTCCATGTTTCCGGCGTAGAGCCCGCCGGTGATGTTGCGGTCGTCCGGATGATTTTCTTCCAGGTTCGTGTCCAGGAGATAGAGCGGAATCCTTCCCACCTGGCATCTCCAGATCTGGGCGAAGCACGTTCTCCCCCCGAGATCGACGGAAATCTTCACGGGCTTGCCGTCTTTGCCGGTCTCCAGGATGAGCGCCATGTGGTAGAAATCGTTGTTGGTCGATTCTTCCTGCTGCCAGCCGTCCCAGCTCAGGTACTGGGTGAAGTACCCGTGCCGGTACAGCAGCCCTACACCGCACAGGGGCAGTCTCAGGTCGCTTGAACTCTTGAGATGGTCGCCGGCAAGGATGCCCAGGCCCCCGGAGTAGATGGGAATACTCTCGGTAAGGCCGAATTCCATGGAGAAATAGGCGATGGTGAAATCGATGGGCTGGGACAGGAGGAAGGAGTACACCCCCTTCTCCGACATGTAGTCTTCGAACGCATCGGCCGTCCTCTTCATCTGAGAGAGGAAGCCGTCGTCCTCCATGAGGTCCATGATTCTTCCCTGTGAGATGCTGGAGAGCATATCCACGGGATTGTGCCCGGTCTTCTCCCAGAGGTCCCTGTCCATGTGCCGGAAGAGCCTCAGGCCCTGCTGATTCCAGCTGAACCACACATTGTAGGCAAGGTCGAGGATCGGTCTTAAGGTTTCGGGAAGGGTGGGCACTACGCGAAATGACTTTATCTTCATGAAATCACCTTTCGTGAGGTGGATTGTCTCCCCTCATACCAAACAAAACCCATGCATAACCCTCATCAGGGCCTGCGAAAAAAATATATCGGTGAATGAGAAACGTGAGTGGTGCAAATTACAAAAGTTTCTTTATCATTACCAAACGGCAGCGGGCCGCGTTACCATGCCTGGATTGATAACCGCGTGGCAGAGCTTCGGATCGCTGTTATCCTGATTGAACATCATCATCGTGATAATTGCGCCGTTCTTCATCCTTAGCCTTTATGATGACCTCGGCCTCCCGTCTTCAAGAGAGCTCACCATTCCCGGGGATGTTTTTCATCTTCTTTGCCGGATCCACCACGATGGCTTTATATGCTCGCACCCGAGACTCCCGGCCAGCGCCCTTGCCAGCTTAAAACCGCTGCAATCATGTTCCCGGGATACCGCAACCGATTTCCTCATGTTGAGGTTAGAGACCATCCTTCACGATCTTTTTCGCCTTTGCCGCCGCCTCGGTTGCGGGATATCCTTCGATAAGCTTCTTCAGAATGATATTCCCGGTCTCGCTGTCGCCCATCTTATGAAACGCCATGCCCTGCTTGAGGAGGCAGTCGGGCACCTTCTGGCTCTTCGCGTACTTCTTGGCCACGAGATCGTACTTCAGTACCGCATCCTCGTACTTGCCTTGAGCGTAGAGCGTTTCGCCTATCCAGAAATGGGTCTCGGCTGCAAGCGCCGGCTCGGGATTCGAGGAGAGGAACGAGCTGAAATCGCTCAACGCATCCGCGAACTTGCCGGCCCGGTACTTCTCCACGCCGGTTTCGAAGAGGGACTTCTGCGGCTGAGCCTGCTCCAGGAGGAGGACCCTGAGATCTTCCAGCTCCTTCTCTATCGCGCTCAACCGCCCTTCACTGGCCTTGCCGGCCATCCCTTTGCCCGAGGCGTTTCGGATCTCCTCAATGCTCCCCTGGAGCGCGAACATCTGCTCATGGAGCTCGTTGATGCGGGCCTGGAGCTCTGCCTGCTGCCCCAGACCCTGTTCCACGAGACGGTCCTTCTCCTTGATCTTCGCTTCCGCTTTGACGAGCCGCGTCTTGATCGATTCGACCTCCCACCGTACCGCCTGGAGATCCTGCTGGGATGCGCATCCCGTCAGGAGCAAAAGAAGAAAGAAAAAGGGAAGCAACCTTTTCATGCTGTCATACCGCCAGCAGCTCAGTTCCCCAGAATGCGGAACTCTGCCCTTCTGTTCAGCTTCCACGCTTCCTCGCCGCTGCCCGTTTCAAGCGGCCTCTCCTCACCGTAGCTGATGATAGATATCCTCTCCGGATTGATGCCGAGGAATACGAGATAATCCTGGGCGGATTTGGCCCTGCGCTCGCCCAGCGCCAGGTTGTACTCACGGGTGCCCCGCTCGTCGCAATGCCCTTCGATGCGCACATTCAGGTTGGGGTGGGCGTTGAGGAAACTGGCCTTCTCGGCAAGGACCTTTCTCGCATCAGCCGTGAGATTGAACTTGTCGAAATCGAAGTAGATTTTATCCTGCTCGAACTTCGCGATCTCTTCTTCCATGGCCTGCGGTGCAGCGGACACGTCCCCTTCAGATCCGGGCATATCGAGCTCCATATCGGGCGTGCCGGTGATTACCTCTTCCTGTGAAGGGGGAGTCGGCCCTTCCACCTGCTGAACCCCGCGCTTTGCACAACCGGAAATAAAAAATATCAGTGATACCAACGCTATCAGCCCAACCACTCGTTCTGCGTTCCTCATTTCATCCTCCTTGGTAGTTCCCTACTTTGTGCCGAGGAAATCAGCAATTCGCGACTCCTCCAGCCTGTCCATAAATTACCTTAAACCTGAACCAGGTCAAGCAGAAAATATCGGGCAACATGCCGATTTACGACCATACCATGGTCCCGCGGCTGGGGAAAACCGGCTACCGTTCACACCGAAGGGAACCGGCTTTTTTCCAGCCCGTACGAGCCTGAAACCTGATCATGCCGCATGCGAATGCCCTGGTTTTTCAACCAATCCTTATACCCTATTCTATCAGAGGAGACCAGCAGGGTTCGGTGAATCCCCCGGTATCGGTCACCCGTACCACAGAGGTCCCCATGAAATCCGTGACATAGATGTTTCCATCTGAAGAACTGAAGGCCACGAGCCTCCCGTCGGGCGAGAAGGTGGGAGACTCGTCTCCTCTCCCGGTGCCGGGGAGCACCTTCATCCTCGTGCCGTCGGTCTTGATGAGCGCAATATGGAAGCGCCGGTCCTCCGCCAGATGGATGAACGCGATCACGTCTCCTTTGGGCGAGAACACGGGCTCGGAGTTATAGCTTCCCTGAAAGGTGAGCCGCTCCACCTTCCTGGTCACCAGATCCATGACATAGATCTGGGGCGTGCCGGCACGCGATGAGCAGAAGGCGAGCTTCCGCCCGTCCGGAGAGATCGACGGGGAGGTGTCTGTTGCCCAGCTTCTGGTGAGCCGCTCAGGTGCTCCGCCGCCTCCCAGCGGCACGAGATAGATCTCGGGGTCGCCGTCTTTGGAGAGCGTGCAGGCGATCTTCGTTCCCGTGGGGTCAAAGCACGGGGTGACGTTGATGCCCTTGTGCGAAGAGAACAGATCTACCTTGTAGGTCCGCAAGTCCAGGATATAGAGATCGGGATTGTTTCTCCAGTAGGAGACGAATGCGATCTTCTTGCCGTCGAAAGACCAGGCAGGGTTCAGAACGAGATCGCCACCACCCTTGATCGCAGCCCCGCCGGTTCCGTCGCACCACATGGTGTAGAGTTGTTTCTTCTTGCCAACCTTTTGAACGGCCACGATCTTGGAGGAAAAGATGGGCTCAAGTCCCAGGGTCTTCTGCATCAGGGCGTCCATAAAGGCATGGACCCCCCGGTGCACGGCGTCGGCCTTGGTGGTGTAAACAGTGCTGAGCACGGCCCGGGCGGTCGAGACCTCCACGACCTGCACCACGAGATTCACCTGGTCACCCCGGCGCTCGACCCGCGCCGCAACAACATAATCAGCGCCGATGAGGGCCCAGTCCTTGAGGGTCCCCGGCTCGATAAAGCTCATGGGGCCCGGATTGATATATCCTTTCGGGTCCAGGAGGCTGAATGCGCCGGTTATCTCCAGATCTTTGGCGCACTGGGACCACACGGAATCCGCCAGCTCTTTAGGACCGGCAAAAGCAGGCATGGCGACCTTCATCCGTTTGAAGCCCCGGGCCTCGATGTCGATGTGAAGGCGCTGGGCACCGAGAACAGAGGGGAAAACCACGGCAAGGACTATCATGAGGCTGAGAATCTTCTTCATCTATCTGACTCCTTTAGGCGGGGTGAACGACATGGTAACCTCCACGCTGCTCTGTCCGGCTATGAGGACAAGAGGCGGCGGCGGAAGCGTGGTCACGCTGTTGAGCGCCAGGTGCACAGAGCGGTCGAAGGGGCTGTTTCCCGACGAGATGAGGAGCTTCTTGTCCAGCAGCTCACCGCTGCGGGATATCTTCAGGAGATAGGTGGTCTTGAGAGAGGTGTCCATTACCGAAATCTCTGGAGGGGTCTTCCACACGCTGTCCACCACCATCTTCACCTGGGCTTTCCATACAGCCACCAGATTCGACGACTCGCCGGGGCCTCTGCCGAGCCTGCCCGGTGAGGTCCCTCCGGTATCGGGAGGGGTCTCGCCCGTAGCATCTTCATACGCCGTATCGTCCCACGTCCTGTCCTGCTCCTTCACCTCCAGGGGCTCCAGATCCTTGGCGGAGAGCTCCGGCGCTTTCTCTTTCGGCCCCTGTTCCTTCCTGATGCCGCTGATGCTGCTCTGCTCGCTCCCTTTGTGATAGACATATTTTCTGGTCGAGGACTGAGTGGATGACGCCTTTCCACGGGAAAGGGCGGCCTTCCCTGCCGAAGGGACCGAGGTCACGATGTCCACCTCGTAGACATCGAAGGCGGACAGATCGTCCCGGGGTGAAAAGCTCACATCCACCAGCGCCAGGATAAAAAGGAAATGGGCCAGGAGTGAAATCCCGGTGTATCCGCTCAGTCTCTTCATGCTACTTCTTTGTCGGAGGTTGCGTCACCAGCCCGATCTTGGTGAGCCCGGTGGAGCGGATCAGCGACATGACCTCCACTACGTAGCCATAGGGAATGGATTTGTCGGCCTGGAGATAGACGCTCTCCACCCCGCGCTGCTCCCGTATCTGCTCCAGGATCACATCGAGCCTGGCCAGGTCGATGGGCGATCCGTTGATATCAAGGGTCCTGTCCTGGTTGATCGTGATCGTGAGGTCCTGAGTCTGGGTCTGGAGCGCCCTGGCCTCGGCCTCGGGCAGATCCACCTTCATGCCCTCCTTCATCATAGGTGCCGAAACCATGAAGATGATCAGGAGCACGAGCATCACGTCGACCAGCGGGGTGACGTTGATCTCTGATACGGGCTTGCCGTGTCCCGGTCTATTCGCCACCATGGATAAGACCTCTGCGCACCCAGTTCATGAAATCGATCTGGAACCTCTCCATCTGGGTCATTGCCTGATTGATCGTCCCGGTGAAGTAATTATAGAAGAGCGCCGCCGGTATGGCAACAAAGAGTCCTGCAGCCGTGGCGATAAGTGCCTCGGAGATGCCGGGAGCCACGGTGGCGAGGTTCGCCGAACCCCTGAGCCCGATCTCCCTGAACGAGTCCATGATGCCCCAGACCGTGCCGAACAGGCCAATGAACGGGCTGGAGTTGCTGATGCTGGCGAGAAAGCCCAACCCGTGGGAAAGCTCCATGGCCTCATGCGTCTGTGCGCTCCGTATCCTGTTCTCTACATTGGCGAGCATGGATACCGGGATGGTGTTGTTCTTGGAGGTGATCTTCCTCAGCTCGTCCTGAGCTCCGTGAAACAGGTTTTTGATCGGACAGTCTCCGGCATTGTCCACCTTGTCCAGGATCTCCACCATACCTGTGCCTTTCAGGAGGCTGTCCAGAATGAGCTGGCCCCTCTTGCGCGCCCGGGAGAGGGCGACCCACTTCTGAACGATGATCCCCCAGGAAAATATGGAGAAGATAAACAGTACGAGCAGCACCAGCTTCACGACGGGATCGGAGTCCACGATCATGGCGCCGATGTCGCCTCTGAACTGAGTTGTGGCCGCATAGGCTGTCGATGGGAAAAACGGCATTTACTGTCCTCCTGATCTTGAATATCGGGTAAGGGGCGCATCCCCTCTCTCGCCCCTGTTCCTTCTCTGTGCTCCGGATTACGATTCCCTCCCTGTCCGCCGGATGACCGTGATATCCCCTGTCTCTTCTCCTCTATGGGAGAAAACGCACCGCAGCCATCCGCCCTTCACAAGAAAAACACTTGCCGCCCTTAGTATCATCTCTCCCCCTCACATTGCCACCTCTTTCGGCAGGGTGATGGTGAAGGTGGTCCCCCGGGGCCCGGTGGCGAACGTGATGTTTCCCGAGTGCATCTTGACGAGCCGGTACGAGATGGACAGACCGAGCCCGATCCCCTTGGGTTTGGTGGTGAAGAAGGGATCGAAGATCCGGTTGCGGATGTTCTCCGGGATACCCTTGCCGGTATCCTTCACGGTTATCTCGACCTGTGAGCCCTTATCCGCCAGATGGACCTCCATCCTGCCGCCTGAGTGCATGGCCTGTACGGCATTGATGAACACGTTCATGAACACCTGCTGCAGCAGGTCCGAATCGGCCCGGATCCTGACCTGCTCCGGCGGATAGAATTCCATGACCTGGACGCGGTTCTGCCGGGCCTCGTCCTGCATTAAAAACACGGTGTCCTCGATCACCTTCTTGAGATCGCATGCCCGCACATTCAGATCCTTGGGCTTGGCGAAGTCGAAGAAATTGAGCAGCAGCTTGTTGAGCCGGTCGATCTCGGCGATGATCCGGGATATGTAGGCGACGCGGTGATCGTTGTCCGGTATCTCCCCCTTCAAGGCCTGAGCCGTAGTCTTGATGCCGGCAAGGGGGTTGCGTATCTCGTGGGCGATGCCCGAGGTCAGCTCGCCCACGGTGGCGAGCTTGTCCATCTTCAGGAGCTCCTGCTCGAGCTGTTGGATCTCGGTGATATCGGTCATGACAACGGCGGAACATCCGCCTGAGAGGGCTATCCTGTTCAGCCTGACGGTTATCCGATCTTTCCCTTTGGTGCGGAGCATGATGTCCTTCTTCCCTGTGTTCTGCCGGAACATGCCCCTGATGTTGATCTCCTTCAGGCCCTCGCGTTCGATGCCTAAGAACTCCAGGGCGGTCCTGTTCGCATAGGAAACGGCTCCGGCCTCATCTGCCAGCATGATCCCCACGGGCAAAACCTCGAGCACCTCGGCTGCATGCGCATCAAGCATGTTATCCATAGTAGCCGACAACCCCGAAAACCTCCAGAAGAATTTAACCACCCTATGGCACTTTTTGCCTCGATAAATTATATCGGTAATAATGAGTTTTTTCTACTAAATTTTATAACAAACTTTCCCGAAGAAGATATTGACACCAGCAGGTCCTTCATATATAAGTCAAAAAGTGCCATTTGGTGTCAGTGGACCTTGGGGGCGAAGGTGTTTAAAGGGCATTACATAAATTCCATAAACGAGAAGGGGCGGTTGAGCATTCCATCAAAGTTCCGGGATGTGCTGAGCCAGTGGAACACCGACCATCTCATCATCACGAAAAGCCTCGATAAATGCCTCATGGCCTTTGCCTTCGAAGATTGGGAAAAAATGGAGAGAAAGGCCTCCTCCCTTTCCGCGGTCAGGAAAGCGGATATCATCTTCAAACGGCATGTCATGGGTTCCGCCGAGGAGTGCCAGATCGATTCACAGGGCCGGATCCTTATCCCCGCCAGCCTGCGCGACTATGCCGATCTCAAAAAAAAGTGCCTTATCGTGGGCATCGTAGACCGCTTTGAGATCTGGGACATCGAGATATACGACGCATACATGAAGGAGGCCCTGAAAGATCCCGAGAGCTTGAGGACGGAACTCGCCGAGCTGGGTCTGTAGGCCTATGCAGCACGTGCCCGTACTCCTCAGCGAGGTCCTGGAGGTGATGATGCCGCATAGTGGCGGTCGATACTTTGACGGCACCCTGGGATATGGCGGTCACGCGCGGGCGATTCTCGAAAAGAGCGCGCCCGGCGGTCTGCTCGCAGGCGTCGATCTCGATGGGGCTGCCGTCTTAAGGCTTCAGCAGTCGCTGGCTGATTATACGGGCAGGGTTTTTATCTTTCAGGGCAATTTCACTGAAATTGACAGGATATGCGCAATGCTGGGATGGGAAAATCTCGATGGGGTCCTGCTGGATCTGGGGATGTCATCGACCGCCCTCGATGATCCTGATCGAGGGTTTTCTTTTTTGAGACAGGGACCTCTGGACATGAGGTTTTCCACCGAGAATACGCTGAGTGCGGATACGGTGGTGAACACCTATGACGAGCACCGGCTCGCCTCCCTGATCCATACCTACGGCGAAGAGCGCTTCGCTCCGCGTATCGCCCGGCGCATCGTGGAGTCGCGCCCGGTGAAATCCACCACTGAGCTCGCAGAGATTGTGTCATCGGCCATCCCCAGGCGCTTCTGGCCGAAGAAGATCCACCCGGCCACCAAGACCTTCCAGGCTATCCGCATGGAGGTCAATCAGGAAATCGAAAACCTTCAGAGCTTTCTCCCCAAGGCGGCATCGCTGCTGGCCCCAGGCGGCGTGATCGCGATCATATCCTTCCACTCGCTCGAAGACCGCATCGTGAAGCGCTTTTTTGCCGGCACGCCGGAACGCTTTGTCTATCCCCGGGGGTTGCCCGCCCCCGCGCCTGAAGAGCCGCGCCTGCTCAAGCCTATCACCCGCAAGTCCATCACCCCTTCAGAAGAAGAGGTCAGGAACAACCCGCGGTCTCGGAGCGCCCGCCTGCGAGCGGCCAGGAGGCTCTCATGAAAGCCCGCGACATTGTGGACATCCTGCCCGCCTTTCTCATCATGCTCTCCTTTTTCACGGCATGGGCGTTCTTCCACATCTGGACCCGGCACATTGCCACGGAGCTCGGCTACGCCATAACGGCCGAGCAGACAGAGCAGGAGCATCTCCTGAGCGAGAACAAATCGCTGAAACTGGAGATATCCACCCTCAAGAGCTCCCGGAGGCTCGAAGAGATCGCGAAAAACAAACTGGGGATGAAATCGCCCAGCCCCGAACAGGTGGTGTACCTATGGCTGGACGAGTAAAGGCTGTGCGGATCCTGATCATCGTTCTTCTGGCGGCCATAGGGTCGCGGGCCTTCTATCTCCAGATCGTCAACCCCGATACCATCATATCCCGCGCCCACAAGAAATTCGACCACGACGTCAAGCTGAGCTCATACCGGGGCACGGTATATGACAAGAGCGGGCAGCCGCTGGCCATCAGCCTGGAGGTGAAGTCCATCGCAGCGAACCCACGGCTCATCGACAACCCCGCATCGGCTGCCGCAAAGCTGGCACGAGCGCTGAAAATCAACGAGCACTCCCTGAAAAAAAAGCTTCAGTCCGAGAAGTATTTCGTCTGGATCAAACGCCATGTTTCGCCTGATGAAGTGGCGAAGGTGGAGGCGCTGAACATAAAAGGCATCGGCTACTACAACGAGCCCAAGCGATTCTACCCCGAAGGCGAATCCATGGCGAACGTACTGGGACTGGTCGGCATAGACGGCCAGGGCCTCGAAGGCCTTGAACTTCTCTACGACGGGATCCTCCAGGGCAAACCCAGGCACATCGATGTCCGCAAGGACGGGTTCGGAAGGATTATCTACGCCCGCGGGCTCTCTCCCGACGAGGCCAAGGACGGCTCCACGATCTGGCTCACCATCGACCGCAGGCTCCAGTACATCGCCTTTTCCGAGCTCGAGCGCGCAGTCAAGGAAAACAAGGCCGCCTCGGGCTTCGTCATCATCACCAACCCCACCACCGGGGAAATCTACGCCATGGCCTCCTATCCGAGCTTCAATCCCAACACGGGCTCGTACAAAAACCTGCAGGGTCACAAGAACCGGGCCGTGGTGGACCGCTTCGAGCCCGGATCGGTCATCAAACCCATGTGGGTCGGCTGGGGAATGGAAAACGGCCTCATGAATCCGGGCCAGAGGGTTTTCTGCGAAGAAGGCAGATTCACCTATCACCGGGTCGTCTTCAATGATCACGAAAAGTACGGGTGGCTTCCGGTCAGGGATATCATCAAGTTCTCGAGCAATATCGGCATGGTAAAACTCCTCGACCCGGTCAGGGCGGCCGACATGTATGCATGCATGGATCTCTTCGGTCTCTTAAGCCCCACGGGCATCGAGTTCCCGGGCGAGCCCGGCGGGCTGGTCAGTGAGCCAAGGACATGGACCAGTGTGGACAAGGCCGCCATTTCCTTCGGCCACGGCTTTGCCGTGACCGGCATCCAGCTCATCACAGCATTCAACGCCATGATCAACGGCGGCATGCTCCTGAAACCCTACCTCGTGGATCGCGTGGCCGATGCCAAGGGTACCGAAGTCCAGCATTCCCGGCCCGTCATTGTCCGCAAGGTCATCTCACCGGCCGTGTCCCGGGAGATCGTTGACATCCTTTCGTCCGTGGTCTCCAAGGGCGGCACGGCGGAGGCTGCGAGTTTGAGCACCTACCGGGTCTTTGGAAAGACCGGCACGGCCCAGAAGATCGACCGGCTGACCGGGGCCTATTCCAAGAGCGACTATGTTACCACCTTCATTGGAGGCATCATCGATGCGAGCGGGAAGCCGAGGCTGAGCGTGATCGTGTCCATCAACGAGCCCAGGCCCCACTATTATGCGAGCATCGTGGCTTGCCCCGTGTTCAAAAGGATAGTACAGAAGAGCGCCAGCATTATGGACATCAGCCCGAGCATCACGGTGGCCAGCAAAGGGGGAACGGGTAATGAAGGCATCTGAGGCAGCCGCCATCCTCGATGGAGCGCGGATCACAGGGACGGACAACGAGTTTTCCCGCCTGCGGGCGAACTCCCGGTCCATCCGGCCCGGTGATGCGTTCATCGCAGTGAAGGGAAGCGCCGACGACGGCCACCGGTATATCGAAGATGCCATCAAGGCAGGCGCGAGGGTGGTCTTCTGCAACCCCGGGACCTGCACGGCCAATTCTCACGCCGTCACCGCCATCGAGGTCCCGGACACCCGGGAGGCCCTGCGGAGGCTCCTGCCCGCGCTGTACCCCGAAGCGGAGAGATTGGGTCTCATCGGGATCACCGGCACCAACGGCAAGACCACTACCACCTATCTCCTGGAATCGGTCTTAAAGGCGGCGGGCAAAGAGCCGGGGGTGATCGGCACCATCAACATGCGCCATCATAACGTCAGCATCACTTCGTCGATCACGACGCCGGGGCCGCTCGACCTCTTCGAGCAGCTCGACTCCATGGCACGTGCCGGCGTGGATACCTGCGTGATGGAGGTGAGCTCCCATTCCCTCGATCAGGACAGGGTCATGGGGCTCAAGTTCGACTGCGGCATATTCACGAACCTGAGCCAGGATCACCTCGACTATCACCCGGACATGGAGGCGTATTTCCTCGCCAAGAAAAGACTCTTCGATGTCTATCTGAAGGGCGCCGCGGTCATCAATATCGACGATGCCTTCGGGAAGCGGCTCGTCAGGGATCTCCCCGATGCCATCACCTACGGCAGACAGGCAGGCGCCCTGATCCATCTCCGCTTATGCAGGGCCGACAGCGAGGGCCTGCACCTCACCCTGTCGAGCCCGGCAGGGGATCTGCACCTCAATAGCCGGCTCATGGGGGAGGTCAACGCATACAACATCATGGCCTGCGTAGGCGCATCCATCGCCTCGGGAATTGACAAGAGCGCCGTCGTCTCCGGTATCGAAGCCCTCCAGGAGGTCCCGGGCAGGATGGAGCCGGTGAGAAACCGCCTGGGGCTGACCGTTCTCGTAGATTTCGCACACACCCCGGACGCCCTCCAGCATGCACTTGCCTCGGCCAGGTCGTTCACGAAGGGCAGGCTCATCTCCGTATTCGGCTGCGGGGGCGATCGCGACCGGACAAAGAGGCCCTTGATGGGCGCCATTGCCGCTGCAGCCTCGGATGTCGTGATCGTGACCTCGGACAACCCCCGAAGCGAAGATCCGGCCGCCATCATCGAGGATATCGTCGCCGGGATCGACGACCGGAGCAGGCTGATGGTCGAGCCTGACCGATGCAAGGCCATACGGCTCGGGATCGGCCTGATGAAAAGCGGCGACTGTCTGCTCATTGCAGGCAAAGGCCACGAGACCTATCAGATCATCGGCTCGCAAAGGCTGTCTTTCGACGACAGGGTCTGCGCTGCGCAGTGTCTGGAGGAGGTGAGCAGACCATGAGGCTCGCTGCCTATGACGCAGCCGAATGCACCGGCGGGACCGTCGCGTACGGAAGCCCCGAGACCGTTTTCACCGGGGTGTCCACAGACACACGGACCATCCGGCGAGGGGATCTGTTCGTGGCGCTTGCCGGCGAGCGATTTGACGGACATGCGTTCGTGAACGAGGCCTTCTCGCGGGGCGCCGCCGGCGCGGTGGTCATGCAGGACGGGTTCCGCGGCCCGGGAACGGTCATCTCCGTGGACGACACGCTCGCGGCCCTGGGAGACATCGCCGCGTTCATCAGAAACCAGTATCATCCCGTCGTGGTGGGCATCACCGGATCGGCGGGCAAGACCACCACCAAGGAGCTGTGCGCCTCGATACTCTCTCTCGAAGGAACCTGCCTGAAGACCGAGAAGAACTACAACAATCTCATCGGCGTGCCGTTGAGTGTGCTCGGTCTCTCAGACGAGCACCGCTTCGCGGTCATCGAGATGGGAACGAATCGATTCGGGGAGATCGACCGCCTTGCGTCCATTGTCCGCCCCCGGGCGTCCATCCTCACCAATATCAATCCGGTTCACTTAAGCGGGTTCAGGAGCATCGCTGGAGTCATCAGGGAGAAGCAGGCCATTTTCTCGCATACGGCTCAAAACGGCTTCGCCGTGATTGATCCGCACCAGGAGCACATGGACAAGGTGGTTATCCCTTCACACCTTGCCCGGTTCACCTACTCCCGCCTGGGCAAGGCGGATGTGACCCTGAAGGAGGTGCTCCACCAGGGCCTGGACGGCACCGAGATCGTGATGGCTGCGGCGGGCAGGGAGATCAGGACGAAAGTCCCGCTGCCGGGGATGCACAATGTCGTCAACGCCCTGGCCGCGGCGGCATGCGCCCTGGCTTTGGGCATCGACCCTGAGAAGATCTCCCGCGGCATCGCGGACGCGCGGTTTCCGGGCATGCGCTCGGAGGTCATCGTGCACCGGGGGGTTTCCATTATCAACGACTCCTACAACGCCAACCCGGCCTCCATGAAGGCGGCACTTGAGGTGCTCGTTGAATCGCCGAATACATACCGGGTGGCCGTACTGGGCGATATGCTGGAGCTGGGCAAAGAGGCTGAGCACTGGCATGCGGAGCTGGGGAAATGGGTGGCCAAGGCAGGGGTCGACCGGCTCGTCGTCACCGGGGAAATGGCCCGGACCGTAGCGGATGAAGCGCTCCGGCAGGGAATGGACCCTCACTCGGTCCGCATTGCACTGAACCATGAAGAAATCCTTGGGCACCTTCTCGATGTGCTGGACAGGGATGCCGCCGTGCTGGTCAAGGCATCCCGGGGCCTGCATCTCGACGATGTGGTGACCAGGCTCAAGGCGGTGGGCTGATCATGCTGTATCATATCCTCTACCCACTCCACACGGACTTCGCGATCTTCAACGTATTCAAGTACATCACCTTCCGGTCGATCTACGCCACCATCACCGCCCTTATCATCTGCCTGTGGCTGGGCCCGTGGTTTATCAGGAAGCTCACCGAGCTCAAACTCAGGGAGCGGATCAACGGCCATACCCCCAAGACTCACCAGGGGAAGTCCGGAACACCCACCATGGGGGGCATCCTGATCATCTCGGCCGTGGTCCTGTCCACACTTCTGTGGGTTGACCTGGAGAACCTCTACATCTGGATGGGTATGATCATCCTGCTGAGCTTCGGGCTTTTGGGATTCGTGGATGATTATCTCAAAACCATCAAGGGAAACATGAAGGGCTTGCCGGGACGGTTCCGGCTCGCGGTGGAGTTCGCCGTCGCCGCGCTGATCGGGTATATCCTTATCAATATACCCGGCTTCGACCGGTCCATCGTGATCCCCTTCTTTAAAAATATATCCATCGACTTGGGCGTCTTCTACGTTCCCTTTGCCATGCTGGTGATCGTGGGGAGTGCGAACGCCGTCAATCTCACCGATGGACTCGACGGGCTGGCGATCGGGCCCTGCACGATCGCAGCAGCGACCTATCTCATCTTCGCCTATGTGACAGGCAACATCAAAGCGGCTTCATACCTCCAGTTCCCCTTCATATCCGGTGTCGGAGAGCTCTCGATCTTTCTCGGCGCCCTGGTGGGCGCAGGCATGGGGTTCCTCTGGTACAACGCCTACCCCGCCCAGGTGTTCATGGGCGATGTGGGTTCGTTGAGCCTGGGAGGAATCCTGGGAACAGTGGCACTGATTACCAAACAAGAGGTGCTGCTGGTGGTGGTCGGAGGGATATTCGTGATGGAGGTGGTGTCTGTCATCCTGCAGGTGAGCTTCTTCAAGTATACGAAGGGCAGACGCATATTCCGGATGGCCCCCATTCACCATCATTTCGAGCTCAAGGGATGGCCGGAACCCAAGATCATCGTGCGGTTCTGGATCATCTCGCTCCTGTTGGCGCTGGTGGCCATCTCGACCCTGAAACTGAGGTAAAGGCTATGGGAAAGAATGAACGGGAACTCCATTATCTGCAGATGATCGTCGATTTTTACATGGATCATGAGGACAAGAACATTGTCGCACTCCTCATGAGGATCAGCGAGAGTCTAGAAAGGATGCGGGCTTGCGCGTAGTTGTATGGGGCACGGGCCAGACGGGCCTGAACACGGCGCGGGAGATGATCAAACAGGGCCACGAGGTACGCCTTGTGGACGAGAAGCCTGCACAGGCAGGCCTGGACCTGCCGGTCACCCTGCTCAGCAAAGACGATATGCTCTGGGCCGACCTCGTGATCCCGAGCCCCGGGATCCCGAAACACCACCCCATGCTCGGCCTGGCGAAAAAGGTGCTCTCCGAGGTGGAGGTCGCGTCTTCGCTCCTGACGGGGACCCTCATCGCCATCACGGGCACCAACGGCAAGACGACAACAACCACGCTCATCCACCAGATCCTCTGCCGGGCGGGTCTCGACGCGGGCATCGGGGGAAACATCTCGCCCCCGCTCATCTCGCTCGTCGAGCGGAACCCCCGCTATGTGGTCGCCGAGATCAGCACCTTCCAGATGGAGTGGATCGAGCGATTCAGGCCGCACATCGGCGTGTGCCTGAACATCACCCCTGACCATCTGGACCGCTACCGGGACATGGATGAGTACGTGCTGTACAAGAAGATCATGTTCAAGAATCAGGAAGAAGGCGACATCGCGGTGCTCAACGACGACGATCCGTATCTGAAGGACGTGGGCGGCCGCGCGCGCCGGGCGGGCTTTTCGTTTTCCAGCCCTTCCTCGCAAGACGGCGCATTCATTCAGGGATCGCGCATCTTCTTCAAGGGAAGCATCGAAGGGCCGGGGCCTTTGCTTCCTCAAGACAGGGAGCTCGGCAACGGCTTGAAGGAAGACATGCTCGCCTCGGCCCTGGTGGCGCGGCTGCTGGACATCGACTCCGAGGCGGCCCAGGAGGTGTTCGCCGCTTTTCCGGGGATCCACCACCGATACGAGCACGTGGCGACCATCGACGGCGTGACCTTTGTGGACGACTCCAAGGCAACCAACGTGGGTGCACTGGAAACGGCGCTCTCCGGGATGCAGTCGCGGGTAATCCTCATCCTCGGAGGCAAGGACAAGGGAGGCGACTTCTCGCACATCGCGAAGCGCTTCAGAGAAAAGATCCGCCTGGCCGTCGTGCTGGGCGAAGCCGCCGGCAGGATCAGGCAAGAGATTGAAGATTTCGTGGAAACTGAAGCTGCAACGGACATGCAGCAGGCGGTGAGGACGGCATTCGAAAAGGCGGAAAGCGGCGACACGGTGCTCTTAAGCCCGGGGTGCGCCAGCTTCGACATGTTTAACAGTTATGCCCACAGGGGAGATGTGTTCCGGCAATGCGTGTACTCGATCAGATAATGCCCGAGATGGATTTCGACATGGTCTTCCTCATGGCCACGCTCATGCTGCTGGTCATGGGGACGGTCATGATCTTTTCCTCGAGCTATTTCATATCCAAGGAGATGTACAACGACAGCTTTGCCATGATCGGAAGGCACCTCTTCCACCTCATGGTGGGCATCGTTGCGATGGGGTGTCTCATCCGCGTGGACTACCGGAGGTTCAACACCCGCTTCTTTGTGCTCTTCGCGCTGGGTGCCGGGATCATCGCATGTATCCTGTGCTTCGTCCCGGGAATCGGCGTCATGGGAGGCCATGCCCGGAGATGGATCAGGGTCCCCTTTCTCACGGTGCAGGCATCCGAGATCATGAAGATCGCCCTCATCTTCTATCTCTCCTATTCCCTGTGCAAGAAAACCAAGAATATCCATGACTACCGGTACGGTGTTCTGCCCATTCTGGCGGTCGTGGGCGTAAGCGCCCTGCTCATCCTCATCGAGCCCGACTTCGGCACCGCCGCCACCATCGGGATATGGTCGTTCTTCATCCTCTTCATTGCCGGCATTCGGATCAAGCACCTGATCCTCACCCTGCTGATCATCCTGCCGATCGGGGTCCTCACGATGCTCCTGGAGCCCTATCGCAAGGCCAGGCTGCTCGCCTTCATGAATCCGTGGGAGGACATGTACGGCATCGGGTACCAGACTGTGCAGTCCATGGTGGCCCTTGCCAGCGGAGGCGTCTTCGGCTCGGGTCTGGGCGAAGGCACCCAGAAGCTCTTCTTCCTCCCCGCCCCCCACACCGACTTCATTCTGTCGGTCCTGGGCGAAGAGCTCGGATTCATCGGCGTCCTGTTCATCGTTGCGCTCTTCGGGTTCTGGATCTGGAGGGGATATACCATCGCCATGGCCACGAACGACGGCTTCGGGTTTCTCCTGGTCGTCTCCGCCGTCTCGCTCATTGGATTGCAGGCCATCGTGAACATGGGGGTGGCAATGTCCGTCTTCCCTACGACAGGCATCGCCCTTCCCTTCTTCAGCTACGGAGGATCAAGCCTGGTGACCGCCATGGTAGCGTCGGGCATCGTGCTCTCGGTATCGCGGAGGGCCCGGCTATGAGGATGATCATCACTGCAGGGGGGACCGGGGGACACATCATGCCGGCCGTGGCCATTGCCGAGGCGATAAGGGAGCTTTCTCCCGGGACCAGGATCCTGTTCGTAGGAACGGACCGGGGCATGGAGGAGAGGATTGCAGGCCTTTACGGCCTTGATTTCACGGCAATCAGGGCGCTCGGCATCAAGGGCAAGTCGCCGGTCCAGGTGGGAAGAGCAGCGGTGACGAACACGGCGGCCTTCTTCAAGGCCCTGAAGATCGTCCGTGCGTACCGGCCCGACTGGGTCGTGGGCACGGGCGGGTACATCACCGGCATGGTGGTGCTTGCAGGCTACCTCCAGGGAGCCGCCTGCGCGATCCAGGAGCAGAACAGCATCCCGGGCCTGACCAACCAGATCCTGTCTCGATTCGCAAACCGGATCTTCCTGGCGTTCCCGGATACCCGAAAGGTGTTTCCCCAACGGAAATCCGTGGTCTCGGGCAACCCCGTGCGCGCGGGCATCATCCAGGGCAAAAAGGCGGAGCGCGGGCAGAGCCTCCTCATCCTGGGCGGATCGCTGGGCGCCGGGAGCATCAACGAGGCCGCGGTCGAGGCCTTACGTATCCTGAAACAGGAAGGCCTTGTCCCGGATGTCGTCCATCAGTGCGGGCCGAGGGACTACGACCGGGTCGTAAGCGCCTATCGCGACATGGGGCTCACCGCAGAGGTGCACGCCTTCATCGACGATATGGCGCCGGTCTACAACCGGGCATCCATGGCAATATGCCGGTGCGGCGGGCTCACCCTTGCCGAGCTCTCCGCCATGGGCATCCCCGCAATCATGGTCCCCTACCCCCATGCAGCCGATGACCATCAGACAGCCAATGCCCGGTACGTGGAATCTCATGGAGGCGGGTGGATCATCCCGGACAGGGAGCTGAGCCCCCAGAGGCTCGCAGGCGAAATCAAGGCGCGGTTCTTCGAGAGGGATACGCTGGAGAAAGCAGCTTCCTGCATCGCAGGGCTCGGGCTCGGGCAGGGATCACAGTTTATTGCGCAGGAGATACTTCGATGTTCAGGGGCATAAGCAGAATACACTTCGTCGGCATCGGCGGCATCGGCATGAGCGGCATCGCCGAGCTGCTCATCAACCTACGTTTCTCTGTGTCCGGATCGGATGTGTCCGACTCGGATACCGTGGCCCGGCTGCGCTCTCTGGGAGCCCGGATCGAGATCGGCCACAATGCCGGCAACCTGGGCGACGCCCAGGTGGTGGTGTATTCTTCGGCAGTTGGCCTTGACAACCCCGAGTGCGCCGCTGCAAAGGCAAAGGGCCTGCCGGTGATCCCCAGGGCCGAGATGCTCGCGGAGATCATGCGGATGAAGCACTCCATCGCCATCGCCGGCACACACGGCAAAACAACCACTACCTCGATGCTCGCAACCATCCTCGCGGTGGCGGACCTGGACCCCACCGCGATCATCGGCGGCAAGCTCGACATGTTCGGCTCCAATGCACGCCTGGGCGACGGTGACCTGCTGGTGGCCGAGGCGGACGAGAGCGACCGCTCGTTCCTCAAGCTGGCGCCCATAGTGGCCGTGGTGACCAACATCGAGAGGGAGCATATGGACTGCTACCGCGATCTTGACGATATCCTGAACACCTATGTCCAGTTTCTGAACAAGGTTCCCTTCTTCGGGTTCAACATGGTCTGCCTGGATAACGAGCATGTCCAGCAGATCCTGCCCCGGCTGGAGAGAAAGGTCGTGACCTACGGCTCCCACACCCAGGCCATGTACCGGTATACAGACCCCGTGTTCGAGGGACTCTCCTCGCGATTCACCGCCCACCGAAACGGCGGCACTCTGGGCGAGGTGAAACTGTCCGTGCCCGGGGTCCACAACTGCCTCAACGCCCTGGCGACCATAGGCACGTGCATGGAGCTCGGGCTTGATTTCGAGGTGATCAGAAAGGGCCTTGCAGCATACAAGGGCGTCCAGCGAAGGGCACACATCAGGGGAGAGAGGGCCGGCATCACGGTCATGGATGATTACGGCCACCACCCCACGGAGATCAAGGCAACACTGAAGGCTTTGAAGAACGGCTTTCCAAATCGGCGAATCATCGCGGTTTTCCAGCCCCACCGCTACACGCGGACCAGGGACCTCTTCGATGACTTCGTCACCGCGTTCTACGACGCATCCAAGCTGCTCATCACCGAGATCTACCCCGCGTCGGAAAAACCCATCGAAGGGGTGTCGGGCAAGATGCTCTGGGAGAGCATTCAGGCACACGGGCACCGGGACGCCCACTATGTTGAGGACAAGAACGATATCCCGCAGAGGCTGAAGGAACACCTCCGGGAGGGAGACCTGGTGGTCTTCCTGGGAGCAGGCGACGTCTGGAGACAGGGATTGAAGGTTCTGGAGATGATCGGATGAAGGAATACGCGACCGTCAATGCATGCGACCTGACGACCATGCACTGCGGCGGCACCATCGCCACCCTGTACGAGCCCGAGACAAAAGAGGAGCTCGCATCCCTCCTCGGCCGTCTCGACAGTTTTGTCGTGATCGGGGGCGGCTCCAATATGATCTTCTCCGATGGTCTCATCGCAACACCTGTGATCAGGCTCGGAAAGGACTTCTCCTCGCTGAGCATCGAGGGCGGCGCCCTGCATGCGCAAGCGGCGACACCACTGAAGACCCTGCTTCAGTACTGCATCGACAACGGCCTGTCCGGCCTCGAATTCATGGCGGGAATCCCGGGCACCGTGGGCGGAGCTCTCGCCATGAACGCAGGCACGCCGGATAAAGGCATCATGGACGCGGTCCTCGAGGTGGAGTATGTGGACGGCACGGGCATCCACGTGGTGAAGAGGGATGCGATTTCCTATGGTTACCGCCGGGGCGGGTTCGACTCCCGTGCGGTCGTTATCTCTGCCCGTCTTCGCGTTGAGCCGCTCACCCCCGAGGAGGTCGCCGCGGCCATGCAGCCCTATCTCCTCAAGAAAAAGAACCAGCCCAAGGGGTTCAGCAGCGGGTCCATGTTCAGAAACCCCCCGGGCTTAGCCGCCGGACGCCTCATCGAGCAGGCAGGACTCAAGGGCTTGCGAATCGGCGGCGCAAAGATATCCGAGATTCACGCGAATTTCATCATCAATGATGGGAATGCGACCACCGCCGACATCAGGTCTCTTCTCCATACGATCAAGGAGCGGGTCAAAGAGAGGTTTGGGATCGAATTGCAGGAGGAGGTAAAAATCATTGATGAACGATTATAAAGAAACAAAAAAGATCGCCTCCAAGAAGAAAACACTCTCCAAGATCAACCTTGCCATCCGGGTGTCCATCTGGCTCTGTCTCAGTGTTTCCGGCGCACTGATCGTATTCTGCGGGACAGCGTACGTGGTCAACTCCGAGCTGTTCAAGGTGCGCGAAATCACGATCAAGGGCAACGAGCACATGGACAATGATGAGGTGCTGGCCCTGCTCGATATCGAGGAGGGAGACAATATCCTGGGATGGGACATGGATGCGGCGCGCCAGAGACTGCTGACCCACCCCTGGATCAAGGATGTGGGCATCACCCGGAGCTTCATTCCCACCGGGGTCGGGGTCCGCATCGTGGAGCACCGGCCTACAGCCACCCTCATCCTCAAGGACAAACCCTACCTGATCTCTGAGGATGGGGTGGTATTCGCGTCCGCCCCGGAGGACAATTACGGGCTCATGATCCAGGCGCGGGAGTATGCACCGTCCCGGGGTGAGGAAGACCTCCACGACGTGCTCAAGGCGGCCATCCGCGCGGTCTCCATCGTGGAATCGAAAGGGCTTAAGGTCAGGGACTTGGTCATCGAGGCGGGCGGAGTCATGAACATCAGGCTTGACAAAGGCATAACCCTTGTCATTCTTGGAGAAATGACTCCGCTGAAGGTGGACATGGCCCTGAAGGCCATGCGTGAGATCAAACCGACATGCGGGACTGTCATGGATCTGACATGCGAGGACAAAATCGTTTTACGGAATCGAGGGGGTTATGGCGGCGAGGGATAGGATCATTGTCGGGCTTGACATCGGGACCACCAAGATCTGCTGCATCATCACCGAGCTCAAGGAGAACGGAGACCTCGAGGTGATCGGATTCGGCATCTCGGAGTCAAAGGGCCTCCGCAGAGGGTTGGTGGTGAACATGGAGCATACGGTCGAGGCCATCGGGTGCGCGGTGGAGGATGCCGAGCGGATGGCCGGAATCCGGGTGGACGAGGTGTTCACCGGCATTGCGGGGGGTCACATACAGGGGATCACCACCAGTGCGGTCATCTCGGTCAAGGGCGAGGACATTACCCCTGCGGACAAGAAACGTGTGGTGGACCAGGCCCGGGAGTTTGCCAAGCCCGTGGGCGTGGAGGTCATCCATGTGCTCCCCCAGGAATTTTGCGTGGACGACATCAGCGGCATATCCGACCCGGTGGGCATGGCAGGATCGAAACTTCAGGCGCACGTTCACATCGTCACCGGTTCCATATCAGCGGTGAGCAATATCACGAAATGCGCTCAGAAGGCCGGGCTCGGGCTGCAGGACATCGTCCTCCAGCAGATCGCTTCGGCGGCGGCGATCCTCACCCCCGACGAGATGCAGCTGGGCGTCATCCTCATGGATATCGGCGGAGGAACCACGGACATTGCGCTGTTCAGCGAAGGGGCTATCCGCCACACCGCGGTTCTCGCCCTGGGGGGGGACCACATCACCAATGATATTGCCGTAGGCATCCGGACCCCGATCTCCGAGGCGGAGCGCCTGAAGATCAAATACGGACATGCTATCGCCGCCAGGGTATCCTCGGACGAGCAGATCGAGGTGCCCTCCATCGGGGGTGACACGATAAACACGGTACCAAGGAGAGTCCTTGCGGAAATCATCGAATCACGGGTAGAAGAACTCTTTAAGCTGGCATACACGGAGATACGCAACACAGGACTGGCCGAGACCATGTCGGCAGGCCTCGTCCTCACCGGAGGGGCTTCATCCCTGGAAGGCGTGGCCCAACTCGCCGAGAGCATCATGCACCTGCCCGTCCGTGTGGGTTATCCCCGCGGAATCAAGGGGCTGGTGGAGCTGGTGAACAGCCCCGCCTATGCAACGGCGGTGGGCCTGTGCATCTACGGGGCCAGCAAACCCAGCAACGGCTTTAAGGCAAAGAAGGGCACATCAATGTTCGAGCGGGTGCTGGATCGCATGATCCGGTGGTTTAAAGAGGTCTTTTAGACAGAGGAGGAGACCATGTTTGAGTTGGAAAAAGTAGAAAATACCGGAGCGAAGATCAAGGTGATCGGTGTCGGGGGATGCGGTTGCAACGCGGTCAACAACATGATCGCAGCCAATCTCAAGGGCGTGGACTTCCTGGCCTGCAACACTGATATCCAGACATTGAAATCCTCCCTCTCTCCCAACAGGGTGCAGATCGGAACCAAGCTCACCCGGGGCCTCGGGGCAGGAGGAGACCCGGAGATGGGCAAGAGCGCGGCCCAAGAGAGCGAGCAGGAAATCCGAAGCTCCCTGGAAGGCGCCGATATGGTGTTCATCACCGCTGGCATGGGCGGCGGAACCGGCACCGGCGCATCCCCCATCGTGGCGCGGATCGCCCGAGACATGGGCGCGCTCACCGTGGGTGTGGTCACCAAGCCCTTCCCCTTTGAGGGAAAGCGCAAGATGAAGCAGGCCGAGTCCGGAGAGAAAGAGCTCTCCGAGCACGTGGACGCCCTGATCGTCATTCCCAACAACCGGCTGCTCAGCATGGCGGGCAAGAACGTGCCCATGCTCCAGGCCTTCCGGATGGCGGACGACATCCTCACCAATGCGGTCAGGGGCATCTCCGACCTGATCAACAACACCGGCCTGGTCAACGTTGACTTCAACGACGTGCGCGCCGTCATGGTGGAAAAGGGCAAGGCGCTCATGGGCATCGGCTACGGATCGGGCGAAAGCAGGGCCCAGGAGGCGGCACAGGCGGCGATCTCCTCGCCTTTGCTGGAAGACATGGACATCCAGGGGGCAAAGGGGCTTCTCATCAACATCACCAGCGGCCAGGACATCACCATGGACGAGATCCACGAGGCCTCCACCCTTATCCAGTCTGCTGCCCATGAAGACGCAAACATCATCTGGGGCGTGGTCATCGATGAGAACATGCACGAGCAGATGGCCATCACGGTCGTGGCCACCGGTTTTTCCAGCAAGCCCATCGTACTCTCCAGCACCACCGAGGAGCCGGTGATATCGCGCACTCGTGAAAAGCAGACCGCCACGGTCATCGACTACAACCGCCCGGCGTTCATGCGGAAGAAGGAGCTTGGCGGCGAGAAAGAGGTGGTCAGGCTGGGCATGGTCGTGGACGACAGCATTCTCGATGAAGACACCTACAATGTCCCGACTTTCTTAAGAAAGAAAGCCGACTAGGGAATCATCGATGAGGCCGACACGGGTCGAGATCGATCTATGCGCCATCAAGGGCAACCTCGATGCCATACGCGCATGGACGAAGACCAAGATCATGATGGCCATCAAGGCCGACGCATACGGCCACGGCGCCCATGTGGTGGGGAGGTTCGTCCAGGATCAGCGCGCCGCCGACATGCTCGGGGTGAGCTGCATCGAGGAGGGCGTCCACCTCAGGGAGGCGGGCGTATTTCTGCCCATCCTCAACTTCGGCCTCATTTGCAATTCTCAGGAAGATTGCGACACCATCTTCTCCCACCGGATCACCCCTACCCTGGTGGACCGTGCACCGGTGGAAAGTCTTATTGCAGGCGCCAGGAAATGGAATCGCCCCATCGGCGTGCATATCAAGACCGATACCGGCATGGGCAGGCTCGGTTTCGATCCCGGGGAAGCCGTCGAGCTGGCGCGATATCTCTCCGGAATTCCGGAAATCACCATATCGGGCGTCTACACCCACTTTCCTGTCTCCGACGTGCCCGGACATCCCTTCACCTCCTCCCAGCTGACGGCGTTCACTGAGTTCGCAGACCGGTTGAAGTCGCTGGGTATCCCCGCGGGCATCCGGCACTGTGCGAATTCGGGCGCTATCCTCAACCATCCCGAGTCATACCTTGACATGGTCCGGCCGGGCATTCTCTGTTATGGACTCTATCCCTCGCATGAGCTGCCTAAGACGCTCAAGGTGGTCCCCGCCATGACGCTCAAGTCCGCCATCATGTTCGTCAAGCGGGTGAAGAAGGGCACCGGCCTCTCCTACGGGCTCACCTATCGCGCCCCGAAAGACACCTATATCGCAACGATCCCCGTGGGGTATGCCGACGGATTCGCCCGCTCGCTGTCGAACATCGCACGGGTGACCATCCGGAACAAGACCTACCCCGTGGTGGGCAGGATCTGCATGGACCAGACCCTCATCGACCTGGGCGACGATCTCTATCCCCAGGGCGAAGAGGTGGAGATCTTCGGCCGCGGCTCCATCACCGCGGAAACGCTGGCCGAATGGGACAACACCATCCCCTACGAGATCACCTGCAACATGAGCCGGAGGGTTCCGCGCACCTACTCCCACAACCAGTCGTGAACCGATGCCGAAAGGGGTAATCCCCTGTGTAACGGTTCAGTTTCAGGGTAATATCCAGATCACGTCGGTTTTCAACACCTGAACCGTTTCATCATTCCTAATGTGTCTTCTCCAGGCAGTCATCATGCTCCCGTCTTCCAAGCCGGGCGGGACCCGGATCGACCTCATCTCGGATACAAGCATCATCGGGTTCTCTATCCGTAGCGGCTTGGTCCTGCTCACCAGAGAAACAAGACTCTCCTGAAAGAGGGAAGAGCTTGGGAAGGGGCGATTCACCTGAAACAAAATCCACCACATAAACGAAAGATACCGAATGGAAAAAAGGGGAACGGCCTGTCCGGCCGTTCCCCTTTTCCGCCCTGAAGAAGGGGGTTTGTTTTAACGCTTGATCACACTGGATACGCTGCTCGTATAGCTCTGGCCGTTTGCGTCATACCCGACCACGGTCCAGTATATCGTCGTTTTCGACGGGATGAACCAGTACCAGAGCACCGGGTGCAGGCTGCAGTATGTTTTGCTGCCCGTATAGATGGTCGTGAAGTTCTTATTGTCGATCGAGGCATATACCTTGAACCTCACCATGCCCTCGGCCTTCCACGAGAAGACGGGATTGTCCCTCATCACGGCGCCATTCGCAGGGCTGACCGGCTCGATGACGATCTCTTCTTCCTGTACGAGCACGGTCACGGTATCCGGACTGCTGGTGTCGGTTCCGTCATATACCCTGAGCTCGAATACATAGGTGCCTTTCTTGGTGGGGGTAAAGGACGGGGTGGCCGTGTTGGACCCGCTCAGCGACACCCTGGTGCCCGAGACCTGGGACCAGATATAGGAAATGGTATCGCCGTCGGGATCGAAGCTGGCGCGGCCGTCCAGAGTCACCTTCTCTCCGATGTTCGCGGTCTGGTTGTCTCCCGCATCGGCTACAGGCACCTGGTTGTGAGCATCAACGGTCACGGTTACGCTGGCCTCGGAAACCGCCTTGCCGTCCGAGACCCTCACCGTGAAGGTCAGCACGCCGGAGGTGGTGGGGGTGAAGCTCGGGCTCACCGTATTTGCTCCGGCAAGGTCCACTCTCGCGCCTGAGCTCTGGGTCCATGCATAGGTGAGCGTATCGCCGTCCACATCGTAGGAGGCCGCAGCACTCAAGGTTACCAGTTCCCCTACATACACCAGGATATCATCGCCGGCATCGGCGACCGGGGCATTGTTCAGAGCCATCACCCTGATTACCACCCTATCCGGGGTTGATTGGACTTTGCCGTCAGAGACCACCAGCTCGAACTCCCGGGTCCCTTCAGACACCGCATCGAAATACGGAGATGCGGTCTGCGCTCCCTGGAGATTCACCTGGATACCGGCTGTCTGCCGCCATGAATAGCTCAGGGTGTCTCCGTCAGGATCCGACGAGGCGCTGCCGTTAAGCGTTACACGCTCTCCCACCTGAACGTCCTGATCACTGCCTGCATTGGCGGTCGGGGCCTGGTTCGCGGCCGCGTTGACCGTGACTATGACCTCATCGGCGGGGCTGACAAGGGAGCCGTCCGAGCAGGTTACCGAGAACCGGTACTGCCCCTCGGCTGTGAAGGTGAGGGATATATCCTGCCGATTCATGTTCGGGAGCTGCACTCCACTCCCTGAGACCAGTCGCCACTGGTAGGTGAGCGCATCGCCGTTGGGGTCGGACCCCGTTGCATGAAGGGTGACCTGGGACTGCACCTCGATGGTCATATCACTGCCTGCGCTGACACTGGGCGCCACATTCCTGATGGTGATATCCACAGTGTCGGTGGCAGATGACTTACCGTCGAAACACCTGAGCATGAACCGGTAGACGCCCGCCTTCGTACCCATGAAGCTTGCGGTGGCACGGTTTGCATTCTCGATCTGCACCGAAACCGGCCCTGATACCTGAGACCAGGTATACTGCAGGGTGTCTCCGTTAGGATCACGGGACTTCGATCCGTCAAGGTATACCCTGGTGGGATTCACGGTTTGATCGTTGCCGGCATTGGCAACCGGCCGGTTATCAGCCGGGTTGGTGGGGTCGGAGTTGTTGTAGTACTCTTCCAGGTTGGAAATGCCGTCACCATCGCTGTCCCCCGATGCATCAGCAGGATTGTTGGGATTCAGGCCATGGGAGGTTTCCCAGGAATCCGGCATTCCGTCTCCATCGCTGTCGAGCCTCAGGATGATGGTGTCCGAGACAGGGGTGCTCATCCAGTTGCCGACAGCGTCCCTGAAGTTTGCATACACGGTCTTTGTTCCGTCCCCGGCAGTCAGGGTCCACTGATAGGTGGTCGCATAGGCAACCACGTTCGACCAGCTCGTGCCGTCGTTGCTGAAACGCATGCCTGCCACGCTGCCTCCCGAATCGGAGGCGGACAGGGTCAGGGTGACCGTCCTGCTGGGGGTCGTGCTGCTGCCGCCGTTGATCACGATCGATCCGGTAGGCGGGGTCACGTCGGCCGAGCCGGTAGTAATGCTCGCCTCCTCAGAATAACCGGACTCGTTGTTCGACGTGTCATAGGCGGTGACAGCGATGTAATAGGTTCTCCCGAGCGGGACGTTGTCGAACCGGTAACTCGTGACGTTCCCCACGTCCAGCCCGCTTCCATAGCTCCTTGATGCAGTGCCGTAATAAACCTTGTACCCGGCAAGATCGTCCTCGGTGTTGGCATTCCAGCTCACCAGAATCGATGCTGCAGATCCAAGAACGGGCATGCATGCCAGAAAAATGAACAGACAGAAAAGACCACGTAATGCCCTCATAAAAACACCTCCAGTAGTTCCGATTATCAAATGCTCGTGAGGCAATTTGAGGGCCAAGAAGATTTGGCTAATTATTCTGCTTTGTTACAGATTGAATCTCCCCTCGGCGAGCAACACTTTCGTAGGTAATCGTTACTGTTTCGTAATCAGGTTCGCCCTTGTTTAGACCTCGACCAGTGCCTCTTAAGAGAATGCAGCCGAACCCGGTAATTCCTGCCCGGTCCCCCGGCGGAAGCCGGCGTATCCGGGCCTGCCGGGCCTTCCCCGCCGCCCCGGCAGTTCCCGGACCGGATGCATGTGCAGGGATCTTGAAAACTTCGCGCCTTCTCCTCATTACTGTTCTAAAGCAGGATAGTATAGTAAGGGTCACAGGATGGAGGGGTCAGGATAGCAATGGGCGCCCGCTATCTTTGGGGAAGAGGATCTGCTTGAAATACCACGGGTGAGTGTGTCATGCTCACGCATATGAGAAAGGCCATTTGCACAGTGCTTCTCCTCATGCTCGTCTGCTGCCCGGCAAAGGCCGCGGCCATGAGCTTTGAAGAGGAGCGCAAGATCGCCAATGAGATCGTCACGGTCCTGGATGCCCAGGGACTGATCGTCCACGACCAGGAGATCACCTGGCCGGTCAAGCTGGTGACCGACAGGCTTGCCGACCACGTGAAAGACCCCATCTATTCTTTCAAGATCCACGTCATCGAGGACAGGTCGATCAATGCATTCGCCATTCCCGACGGGCACATCTTCGTCAATACCGGCACCCTCCTGTTCGTGCGGGACCTCGACGAGCTCGCCGCGGTCATTGGTCACGAAATGGGGCATGCGCAGATGAGGCACATCCCTCAGACCATCGAAGAGCAGAAAAAGGTGACGGCCGTGAGCATCGCGGGTATGCTCCTGGGAACCCTCCTGTCGGCCAAAAACCCGCAGATCGGCTCGGCCATGATCTTTTCATCGATCGGAGGGGGAGAGAATATCAAGCTCGCGCATTCCCGCCGCTTCGAAAATGAGGCGGACGAGTTCGGGAACAACCTCATGAGGGCCTCGGGCTTCAGTCCTGCTGCCATGAACCGGTTTCTCGTAAGGCTGGGGCCCTTCTCGGGCGGGGCGAACATTCCGGAATACCTGCTCACCCACCCCCACATAACCAGCCGTATCTCCGAGAAATCGCCGGACGAGCCGAACCCGGACCCGGACGAGCATTACTGGATGCTGTATTCCAGTGTGGTCGGCCTGGTCATCCCTGAAGAAGAAGCCAGACAGAGGGCGCAGGGCATTCCCGATCCCTATCGCAGACTCGCGCTCGGCCTGCTCGAAACGAGAAAGGGAAGGCACGAGGAGGCCCTGAAGCTCCTGGACGGCCTGGACATCCCTATGGCCTATGCCTACAAGGGGCTCAACCTCGCCATGGCGGGGAAGAAGGACGAGGCCTATCCCTATCTCAAAAACTACGGCACCTCGGCCAGGACCAGGGTCCCGCTGGCCGAGATCATGGAAGAGCGGGGGGAGTTCGACGAGGCGATCGCCATTCTCTCGCCGTACCAGAAGCAGAACATCCAGGTGGACTACAAGCTGGGCATCCTCTACCAGAAGTCATCGAACGAGGCCATGTCTCACGTTTCCTTTGCCCGGTATTTCTTCAAGACAGGCAAGTACAAGGCAAGCCTGTATCACATCGAAAAGGCCCTGGCTCAGGACAAAGTGCTGGATGCCCAGGTGGCAGGAGAGATGAAGGAGATGAAGGAGCTCATCGGAAAGATCAGGAGCTCGTGATCTCTTCAGCAGTTCAACAGCATGGCCCTGATCTTGGTGATGTCGAACATCTCGCCTTCGCCGGTGTCCTCGCAGAAGGCCTCTACAAAAGGAATACCCCCTTTGCGGAAGAGATATACGGGGCTGATCTTTTTCACCTGAATTTCCCCGTAGCCATGCCTGGGATAGAAGATAACGACCGATCTGCCGTCGAGAAGGGCCTTTTCAAAGATCCCCTCCCCCTTTGCCCCGTAGGGAAGCGGGGTCACCATGCCGAATGGGAAGATCCCCTCCTTCCGGGCTTCTTTCCACTCCTTCTTCTGAGTGAGCTTTGTGGGCACCATCATTCCCCATCTCGCTCCCTGGCCCCCCTCCCACGAAGGTGTCGCTCCCCTCACGATCACGTCGTTGTTGGCAAGTGAGGCCAGAACCTCCTCCTCGCGGTTTTCCGGAACCCGGTAGACCCCGGGGAGCACTTCGTCCAGTCCCGGAGGCAGTGCACCGCCCGCATCGTTCAGGACGAGAAAGGTCCCGCGGAGGATGCGGGCCTCGCTGTGTGCCATGACCCAACCCCTGATGGTCTTGTTCACGTTGTCGGGAAGCTCGTGCCGCGAGGTCCTCTCGAGAAAGGCGCCGATCTTATCTAAGTCCCATCCGAGGTGGAGCGCACGGGATATGGACCGCTTGGTGATCCGGTAGATGCTGACCACATCGGAGCGCATGAGGTCCGCAATCTCGCCGAGATTCAGCAGATCAACGGGATCGAAGTTTCCGGGAACCAGAACCTCCATATCCGGCTGAACCACAACCTCTTCTCCGTAGGCCTTGAGCGAGATCTCGATCCTTCCGGTCTTCAACGCCTGATAGACCGGCTCAGCGAACTTGAGCCACCGGTTTGCGCGGTCCGCCTGCATGACCCCCAGATCGAGCCACTGCCCGATCAGCCCGCGAACCATGCCTTCCACGCCTGTCTCATCCGGGTTCCTGCTGAGAATGAAGTTCTTCAGCGACCTGGCGAGGTAGTCCCACTGGAGGGCCCTGTCCCCCATCAAAGTGAAGGCCTTGTGATCGAGGCCGGGATAGTCCTTGCACGAGCGGATGAATCTCCACACGGGGTACCGGGCGTCGCCCTCGGCCGCGAGCTCTCTGGCGGCCTCCGATGAGATGCTCAAGACCCCGTTTTTCTCCTCGATGCAGCCGAGCTCCACGAGCTCCCAATACACGCGCTCGCATTCCGGAAGCTCCCCCAGCCGTTCTTCGAGAAACTGCCAGCCCCGCTTGAAGGGCTCCATCCCCGCCCTGCATCGTATCCGAGACATGCGAAGCGCATTGAGCAGGGCAATGTGCCCCCGGATGCTCACCCGCTCCGGCTCGGTCCAGGTGATATCGCCCGGGTCGGCGAAATGCCGCCTGCGAACCTCATCTAAAAGGGGATAGAGCGACGGGAGGAGGATGACCGGGTCCCTGCCCGATAGCCCTCCCTGGAACACGACGCCCCTTAAACCGAGCGCGGAAAGATCTTCTCTGAGCTCGTCGTGCCCGGAGAGATGGACGGCCGTGAGCACATCCCAGGGAACGCTCCCGCCGAGCTCATAGAGGTCGATGAGCAGGGTGAGCTGCCTGTCGGTGAGCTGGCCGAGTACTCTCTTAAGTCTTGTTTCGTCGCTCAGCTCCTCCGCGAGCCTGCAGGCGTCGGCCGGCTTCCCGAGTATGCGGGTGGAGAGGATCTCCACCATATAGGCCGGAATACGGGAAACGAGATCATAGGTCGATGTCACGGTGATCCCACTCCTCGATGGTGTATTTGTAGCCCTGCTCCGCAAGGAAGATCTGCCGCTTGTGGGCGAAATCCTCCTCAGAGGTTCTCCTGCTCACCAGGGTATAAAACGTGGAAATACGATCTTTGGGCCTGAGTATCCTTCCCAGCCTCTGGGCCTCTTCCTGCCGGGATCCGAAGGTCCCCGAGACCTGGACGGCCACGGACGCATCCGGAAGATCGATGGCGAAATTGGCCACCTTGGAAACCACCAGCACCGGGATCTCCCCCCTCCTGAAGGCGGCGTAGAGATCGTCCCGTCTGGCATTGGGCGTCGAGCCCGTGATCAGGGGAGCGCGAAGGGTGTCGGCTATCCTCCTGAGCTGGCTCACATATTGTCCGATGACCAGCACCGGCTCGTTGGCATGCTTCTGGATGATGCGCTGAGTCACCCGGTCTTTCAGCGTGTTTTCAGAGGCGATCCTGAACTGATCCCGGTCTCCGGATATCGCATACTCATGCTGCTTTTCCTTGGGAAGGGGCAGGCGGATTTCATAGCAGCACGCCTGGGCTATGAAACCTTTTTGTTCGAGCTCCTTCCAGGGCACGTCGTAGCACTTGGGACCCACGAGCGAAAAGGCGTCTTCTTCCAGGCCGTCTTCCCGAATCAGGGTGGCTGTGAGGCCGAGGCGTCTCTTTGCCTGGATCTCTGTAGTGGCCCGGAATACCGGAGCAGGCACCACGTGCACCTCGTCATAGATGAGCAGGCCCCAGTTCCTGGCCTTCATGAGCTGCATGTGCTCGAATGGCCCCTGCCTGCTCTTGCGATAGGTGAGGATCTGGTAGGTGGTGACCGTGACCGGACGCACCTCTTTTTTCTGGCCCGAATACTCGCCGACCTCATCAGGGCTCAGGCTGGTCTTGTCCAAAAGCTCGGCGATCCACTGGCGCACGGCGGAGACATTGGTGCACATGATCAGGGTCTGGGTCCTGGCCTGCGCCATGACCTTAATGCCCACGATGGTCTTGCCCGCACCGCAGGGAAGCACCACGATGCCCTGGCCGCCGCGGGCGCTGCCCCCTGCCCAGAAGTGGTCGCAAGCCTCCTTCTGGTACTGGCGGAACGCGAACTCGCGGCCCGAGAGGGTGTTGCCCCTCACCTCGATATCGAGGTGTTCCCCGGGATCATACCCCACCAGATCATGCACGGGAAACCCGGCCTTGATGAGCATGTGCTTGAATCGCCCGCGCACCTGGGCGTCGATGATACACGCCCGGGGTGACACCTGCTCCTTGACCGTCTCCCGGATACCCGGCTTTCCCAGAATCTCATCCAGAATATCCGCGGACCTGGCCTCCACCAGCAGCCCCTGCCCGTCGTGCTTTGTCAGCCGGACGGCATCCCAGCGATGGTATGCGTCCCGGATCCTGAAGAGCACCCCTTCAGGGATTTCATAACGGGAATAGCGCTTCAGGGCCTGAACGACCTCTTCGCAGGAGATCCCGAGGGCGGCCGCGTTCCAGATGCTCAGCGGCGTCACCCGGTAGGTGTGCACGTACTCGGGCGACTTTATCAGCTCTGTGAACGGTAAAACGGCATCACGGGCACGTTCGAATTCAGGAGACTGCACCTCGAGGAGGATGCTCCCGTCACTCTGCACGATGATGGGTTTCTCTTGTGTCGTCATGGGAATAAAATAGATTCACACAGATATCCATAAAACGCAAGGGTGCATTTCGCTTGTGATTCCACTGGGATCGACGGCGGGTGCACCATTGAGCAGGGAGAAGAGAGCACCTCACTGGCTTCTCCGGCAGAAGTTGTCGGACATCCCCGGCATCGAGGAATTTTCTGTTGCCATTCAGAATCAAATGACAGAGAATGTTTTGATACCATTATTTTTTGGAGATGAATGCATGAAGGCCCTAGAAAATAATCCCATGAACATTACACAGGCGGATATAGTCGTGGGGATCCCGTCCTACAACGAGGCGGCGACCATAAGCTTTCCGACCCTCCAGGCTGCCCTGGGGCTCAAGGAGCACTTCAGCCACTTGAGCTCGGTGATTATCAATTGCGACAACAGCAGCACCGACGGGACGGGTACGGTCTTCCTGAACACAGACACCCACGGGATCCCCAAAATCTATCTCTCCACGCCCAAGGGGGTGAAGGGAAAGGGAAATAATTTCAAGAACCTGTTCAGAAAGGTTCTGGAACTCGACGCCAAGGCGGTGGTGGTTGTGGACGCCGATCTCAAGAGCATCACCCCCCGATGGATCAAGAACCTGGGCGAACCGCTCTTCAGCGACTTCGAGTTCGTTGCCCCGTTGTATGTGAGGCATAAATACGACGGGACCATCACGAACAATATCGCCTACCCGCTGACCCGGTGCCTCTACGGAAGACGGGTCCGGCAGCCCATCGGCGGAGATTTCGGCTTCTCCGGGACCATGGCCGGTATATATCTGAAAAGCGGTCTGTGGGAAGAGGAAGTAAGCCAGTTCGGCATCGATGTATGGATGACCACTATCGCCATGAACGAGGGCGTGCCCATCTGCCAGGCGTTTATGGGCAGACCCAAGGTCCACAAGCCCAAAGACCCCTCCGCCGACCTCGGCCCCATGTTCCGGCAGGTGATCGGCACCATCTTTAATCTCATGATCGCGTATCGCGACAAGTGGAAGTCCACCAAGTGGAGCAAGCCGACAGCCATCTATGGCTTCGGTCTCGGCGAGGTGGAGATGCCTCCTGCGGTCGCTGTAAATAAAGAAAAACTCTACCAGCGGTTCCGGGAAGGGTTTCATGCCAACTGGGACGTGTACCGCTCCATCTTCTCCTTCGAGAACCTCCAGAAAGTGAGGGAAGTTGCGTCCTTGAGCATGGATTATTTCGAGATGCCGGTCACGGTATGGGCCAAGGTACTCTTCGACTTCGCGCTGGCATATCACAAGCAGAGCCTGGAGCGAACCAAGGTGATCGAGGTGCTCATCCCCTTGTACTATGGCATGACCCTGTCGTTCGTCAACAAGACTCAGGGTATGTCCGTACAACAGGCAGAGGAGTTTCTCGAGGACATGTGTCTGGTTTTTGAACAGACGAAACCATACCTCATAGACAGATGGACCTAACAGGAAAGGAGTAGCTCATGGCAAAGGTATTGATCGTTGACGATGAAAAACATATCAGGCTGCTGTATTCCGAAGAACTGAAGGAAGAGGGGTATGACGTAGCACTAGCAGCCGACGGCAAGGACATACTGCAGCGCATCGAGCGGGAAAAACCCGATGTGGTCGTTCTGGATATAAAAATGGTCTCGACAAACGGTCTGGATGTTCTGCAGGAGATCCGGAACAAGTACTATAATCTGCCGGTCATTCTCTGCAGCGCTTATGGAAGCTACAAGGTGGATATCAAATCCATCGCAGCCGACGCATATGTGGTTAAATCTTCGGATCTGACAGAGCTCAAGAACAAGATAGCCCAGGTGCTGGAGGCTTCGGTGCCCGGAAAAGAGTAGCGGTTTGCATATCAGAGCTGATCTTCACGTTCATACCCGGGCATCCGACGGGGATCTCGACCCGGAGCAGGCCGTTTCCCAGGCCCGCTTTAGCGGTCTCGACACGGTGGCTGTCACGGATCACGACACCGTGGCAGGCACGCAGGAGGCACTGGACTCGGCGAAGAAGCACGGCATCGAGGTGATCGCCGGTGTGGAGATCAGTGCGGTCTTCGAACCCGGGACCCTGCATATTCTCGGGTATTTCCCTTCATATCCAAAAGGTTTCGAACAGGCATTGAAGCCCCTGCAGGAGGCGAGAAAGCTCAGATTTCCCCGGATGGTCGAAAAGCTCAACAAGCTGGGAATCGACATCTCCCTCGAAGAAGTCCTTAAGATCGCGGGTGATGCCCAGGTCGGGCGGCCCCACATTGCAAAGGTCCTCATCGACAAGAGATCTGTCAGGGATTTCGACGAGGCGTTCTCGCGCTATCTGGCAAAGGGCAGACCCGCATACGTCGAGAAGGAAAAGATGAGCCCCCGGGAAGCCGTCCAGACCATCCTCGAGCACAAAGGCATCCCGGTTCTCGCCCACCCCTTTACTCTGGAGCTTGAAAAACCCGAACTTCGCCGGTTTATCCGCGAGCTCGCCGATTACGGGCTGATGGGCATCGAGGTATCCTATCCCGAGCACACGCGGTCTCAGAAAAGGCTCTTTGCGCAGATCGCCCGGGAGCACGGCCTGCTTATCACCGGCGGAACCGACTACCACGGCCCCGGCCAGGGCGACCTGACAATCGGCGCTTACGGCCTCGATAAGGAAGCCCTGAGTGTCTTCCGGGAGAGGCTTTACCAGAGGTCCTCTTCGTAGCCATCCTTGTTCCCGAGCCGGGTCTTCCCGGCCATTCGAAGATGATCCGTCCTTTTCTCGCTTGACAGGCACCTGCCTGTTGACTATCTGAAATGTGGCGAACATGCAGGGAGAGAACGCCCGCTCCATGCGGGCAGCGTGATATCGACCAGCATAAAAATGAAGATTACGCCACCGGGAGAAAGTCGATGTTTTCGAAAAACGTCCTTGACCAGGTGGGGAATACCCCCATTGTCTGCCTGAAATCCGTTCTTGAAGCAAATATCTTTGCCAAAGCCGAGCACCTCAACCCCGGCGGGAGCATCAAAGACCGGGTGGCGCTGTTCATGCTCAAAGAGGCGGTGAGAAAGGGTAATCTCAAGCCCGGAGACACCATTGCGGAGCCTACCTCCGGCAACACCGGCATCGGGATTGCGCTCGTAGGCGGATTGATGGGCCATAAGGTGATCATCGCCATGCCTGAAAATATGAGCGAAGAGCGCAAGAAGATCATCCGGGCGCTCGGCGCCGATCTCATCCTCACCCCGGCGAAACAGAGTGTGGAAGGGGCCATCAACGCCGTGAGGGATCTTCAGAAAAACCGTTCCGACATCTACATCCCCCAGCAGTTCGAGAACCCGGACAATCCCCTCGCCCACTACCTGACCACCGGCCCCGAAATCTGGACCCAGCTTCGCCACCATGTCGATATCTTCGTATCCGGCCTCGGTTCCGGCGGAACCCTCGGCGGTGCGGGGAGATTTCTCAAGGAGCGCAACAAAGACACCATCATCGCGGCCGTGGAGCCGAAGAACGTGTCCGCCCTGCTCGGCCACGAGCCGGGGCTGCACCGGATAGAAGGCATCGGAGATGGCTTTATCCCGCCGGTTCTCGATACCTCGCTGATCGACGAGGTCATCGAGGTCAGCGATGACGACGCGATAGAGACCTCACAGATGCTGGCGCGAAAGGCCGGCCTCCTGGTAGGGACCTCCTCGGGTGCGAACGTGTGGGCCTGCATGCAGATGGCCAAGAAATACGGGAGCGACAAGATCATCGCCACCGTGCTGCCCGACAGGGCCGAGCGGTATTTCAGCACAAGTCTGATCTGAAAAGATAAATCCTTCTTTCTATCAGGTGATCTGTCTTTTTCTGCCGCCGGGAAAGGGTACTCACTTTGAATGAGGGAGACCCTTTCTCTTTGCCCCGGCGATAAAGATATTCTATACAATCTCCGAACTATTCACTATGATGCAGTCCATGGGAAACACAGACAATCAGTGCCCCGAGGCTCCGATCCCGGACATCAGCGTCATCATACCCATGTACAACGAGCAGGAGAATGCCGCGGACACGATCCAGCGTGTGGCCGACACCATTGCCCTTTCCGGCAAGAGCTTTGAGATCATACCGGTCAATGACGGAAGCACCGACGACACCCTTGCGGTTCTGCACCGCCTTGCCGAAGGCGACGACCGTATCCGGGTCGTGTCGTACGGCACAAACGGCGGCAGGGGCAAGGCCTTACGGTGCGGGCTGAAGGCGGCCCGGGGCCGCTATGTCGCCACCATAGACGCCGATCTCTCCTATGATCCGAAATACATCATGCAGATGTATCGGGTCCTCGACCAGGAGCAGGACGTCGATGTGGTCCTCGCAAGCCCCTATATGAAGGGCGGAAGCGCCCAGGGAGTTGCCCGCGACAGGCTTTTCATATCCCGCCTGGGAAACAGGATCCTCCAGATGGCGATCCCTGAGGATATTCACACGCTCACCTGCATCGTGCGGTGCTATCGCCGGGATGTGATCGAGAGCCTCGATCTGGAATCCGACGGCAAAGAAATCCACCTGGAAATCCTCTCCAAGATCCTTGCCATGGGATACCGGGTGAAGGAGATTCCAGCGGTCCTGACCGCGAGGAAAAGGGGGTCGTCGAAGTTCGCCTTCAGGGCCACGGCCCTGTCCCACATCGTGTTCACCGTGTTCCAGCGCCCGAGTCTCCTGTTCGGCTTTCTGGGTCTTGTCCTCACACTGACCGGGCTCGGGCTCGGGGTCTACATCGTGGCCCTGTATTATGTCGAGGCCTTGAACCCCAACCGGCCCCTGATCACCCTGATGATCCTGTTCATTCTGGGCGGCATTCAGATCCTCTCGTTCGGCTTTCTCGCATCACAGGTCAATCTCCTGCGCAGAGACGTGCTCCAGAGCCGCAGGGCCATATCCCGGATATATTCCTCCCTTCCTCCAAGGCCCTATGCCTCTCCTGAAGGCGACAAGTCGCTCTCTGAAAAGAAATCCGCTTGACAACAGGTGTTATCCATGTTTCGTATAGTCGTGTGAGAGTCATATTGTCATACAATGTGGACGTTTCTCCCTGCATACGCTATAATGCCGGTGTCTTATCATGAGCAAGCACCAACGGCGCTGATATAATTTTTATTACAAAAGAGGAGGCAATAATGGCCAATCTTATCCTTGACGAAAGGGATCAAAAGTTCGTTCTGTTCGAGATGCTTCAAGCCCAGAAGCTCTGCGATTTTCCCAAGTTTGCGGAATTCTCCCAGGATATGTTCGAGATGATCCTCAGCGAGGCCCAGAAGTTCGCCGTAGAAGAGATCTTCCCTACCCTGGAGGAGTCGGACAAGCAGGGCTGCAAGCTCGTCGACGGGCAGGTGCATGTTCCTGAATGTTTCCATCGACCCTACAAGCTCTTCTGCGAGGCAGGATGGAACTGCATCTCCTCTCCGCCTGAGTACGGCGGCCAGGGCCTGCCGTTCATCATGCGGATCGCATCACACGAGTGGTTCATGCACAACTTCGCCTTTTCCTCCTACCCGGGGCTGGGCGAGGGGGCCGCTCACCTGATTCATGTCTACGGGTCCGAGGAGCAGAAGCAGAAGTACCTGCCCAAGATGACCAGCGGGCAGTGGGGCGGAAGCATGTGCCTGACCGAGCCGAACGCGGGCACCGATGTGGGGAACTTGAGCACAAAGGCGATCCGCCAGCCCGACGGAACCTTCAGGATCAAGGGCACCAAAATGTTCATCACCGGCGGCGACCAGGACCTCACCGAGAACATCATCCACCCCGTGCTAGCCCGTATCGAGGGCGATCCGGCCGGCACCAAGGGAATCTCCATCTTCATCGTGCCCAAGTTCATCGTCAACGAAGACGGATCTCTGGGCAGGCGCAACGATTTCGAGATCGCCAAGATCGAAGAGAAGATGGGTATCCACGGCAGCTCCACCTGCGTGATCAACTTCGGCGACAACGGCGAGTGCTATGGCGAGCTGCTGGGCAACGAGCGCGAGGGCATGAAAATCATGTTCCAGATGATGAACGAGGCCCGGGTGGCAACCGGCCTGCAGGGTTTGACGAGCGCCAGCATCGCCTATATGCACGCCCTTCAGTACGCCAAGGAGCGGCTTCAGGGCTCGTCCCTCATGGAGTTCAAAAACCCCGAGGCACCGCGGGTGCCCATTATCGAGCACCCCGACGTGCGCCGGATGCTCCTGTGGATGAAGTCCAACGTGGACAGTATTCGGGCCCTGATGTACTACGGCACCATGTGCGGCGACATCGCCATGAACACCGCCGACGAGGCCGAGCGCGACAAGCGCTTGGGCATCTTCGAGGTGCTCACCCCCATCATCAAGGCCTACTCCACTGATATCGGCTTCAGGGTTACGGAGACAGCCATGCAGTGCTACGGCGGATATGGGTATTGCAGCGAATATCCGATCGAGCAGTTCATGCGCGACGAGAAGATCGCCAGCATCTACGAGGGGACCAACGGCATCCAGGCCCTCGACCTCGTCGGCAGGAAGATGGGCATGAAGAAGGGCACCTACTTCATGCATCTTTTGGGTGAGATGAACGCAACCATTGCCAAGGCAAAGGAAAATCCGCACACAATAGCACTCACCGACGACGTACAGGCAGCGGTCAATTCCCTGGCCGAGATGGGCCTCTTCTTCGCTTCGAGCGCCAAGGCGGGGAAATTCCTCATCCCGGTGGGCAATGCCTATCCCTTCCTCATGATGATGGGCAAGGTGGTATCGGCCTGGATGCTCCTGTGGCAGGCGGATATCGCATCGCAGAGCCTCGCCTCCCTGGGCAGGGAGAAGGGCGTGGATATAACGGACCAGGCTGCGTTGAACCGGCTGGTGAAGGAAAACAGGGAGGCCGCTTTTTACGACGGCAAGATCAAGGGTGCCCGCTACTTCATCAAAAACGTGCTTCCCGAGATCGAGGGCACTATCAAAGCGATCAAGAGCGAAGATCTCTCCATCATGGAAATCAGCGTGGAGAGCTTTGCCTGATAGCGAAAGAGCCCATGCCCGGCGCAATCAGCGGGGAGTTTCCTCTCCTCCCCCTGATTGTGTCTTTTCCACCTTTTCTCTTGCAATTGTGAGCCCCTACCAAATTATCCAAATATTATCCCAATTGTGAGCCCGTCCCCGAATTATCTTGAAATAGGTCTTATTGTATTATATTAGTACAATAATATTTTGCATTTGAATTGGTGCTCTCTCATGGGCCGGGGAACATTTGATCTCACATCCAGACAGGGCGTGCGGCATTTGAATTGATTTACCGGATCATCGTGTCCGCTTTTTAAGGGTTTTCCCTGTGCCTGAAAACTCTCTTGTTCGATCGGGAACCGCCTGTCTTTTTATCGGTTGGGCGGCAAAACGCACCCGATATTGCTCATGCTTCATGAGGAGGTTCATCATGCAGGAAAAGGGATTTGCACAGGTTATCAGGGCACTGCCCTCACTTGCATCCATGGAACAGACGCGGGGGCTTCTGCGCACCTTCTTCAAGCAGTGGGGCGGGCTGAACACGCTGCGTATTCTCCTGAACACCGGAAGCAGGGCCGGCCATCTGACTGCGTGGAAGTCTTTGCTTTCTTTCAGACTGGAGAAGCTCACACCCCACTTTCTCGTCTCGCTGTGGGAGGTGTTCGGAGACCGGGAGGCCCTCATCTCGGAGAGTAAAAGGTATACCTACGCAGACATGAAGGCCAGGATCATGCGGCTGGCCAACGGCCTGCAATCGCTGGGACTCAAGCCCAAAGACCGCTGCGCCGAGCTGCTCTATAACGGAAACGAGTTTTTCGAGGCCTTCTTCGCCTGCTCGCTGATCGGCTGCCCCATGCCCTTTCTCAACTGGCATATGGCGCCTGAAGACCTTATCGAGGCCATCAACACAACGCAGGCCAAGGCACTGATCCTGAGCAGAGAGTTCGTGCCTGTGGTGCTCTCCATCAGAGACCGCCTCACTACGGTGAAGCATTATATCGTTTCCGGAGACAGCCCAACCGAAGGAATGATTTCGTATGAAGACCTGCTCAGGAACTCGTCCGAGGACATGCCGGAGGTACATTTCATTGTGGCACTCAACCCCTATACCGGAGGCACCACAGGCAAGCCCAAGAATGTGAACTATTTCGACAGCATCGGATATGCCTTCAGTGATCTCGCCACCCCTCCGCAGGTACCGCTGGGAGAGTACCTGCGCTTCATGTTTCTCCAGTTCAGCTTCATGTACTATTTCGGCGGCACCGAGATATCTGACCCTGTCACAAAGAACATGCGCTGCCTCATCCCCGGCCCGCTCTATCATGCCGGAACCATCGCTGCCTGGGTGCCCTTCATCCTGCTGGGCGGCACCGGCGTAATCATGAAGAAGTTCGATCCACTGGAATTCCTCCGTCTCATCGAGACCGAACGCATCAACTGGGTGTTTGTCGTTCCCGCCATGCTGGAGAAGATCCTGAGCCTGCCCGATGAGGTGAGAAACCGCCATGATCTGAGCTCCATGCACACCCTCATCTGTGCGGCCGCGCCTGCCACGCCTGAGCTCAAGAAGGCCACGAATGCATTCTTCTATGCCTGTGGCTCAAAGAAAAACGTGCTTCACGAGTTTTACGGCTCTTCTGAGACCGCGGTGGCGACCGTACTTCTGCCCAAGGACTACGAAGAAAATTCTAAACGTTATGAGAGCGTGGGGAAAATGCGCTGCGCGCTGACCCGGATTTTCGACAAAGATGCCGGATGCTGGTGCACACCAGGCAAGGACGGCCAGGTCATGACCCGGAGCCTGACCACGCTCAATCTCGACTATGTGGGGTCATCCGAGCAGGCAGGCAGGGCCTTTCAGATCATCGACGGGACCGCCTGGTTCGACGACGGCCTTACGGGCCATATGGACGAGGACGGGTTTCTCTACCTCACGGGGAGAAACAAGGAAATGATCATCACCGGCGGGGTGAATATCTTTCCCAACGAGATCGAGGCGGCGATCAAGCGCCATGCAGGGGTGCTGGATGTGGCAGTCATCAGATATCCGGACAGGGAGCTGGGCGAGGTCCCCGCGGCGATCATTCAGCCCAAGGAAGGCCGGACCGTGAGCCCCGGTGAGATCATCGAATTCTGCAGGCAGCAGAGTCTCCAGGGGTACAAAATCCCCCGCTATGTGGAGATCGTGGAGTCCCTCCCCCGACACATCGACGGGAAAATGCGAAAAAAGGACATCGAGGACCGGTACTGGACAGGGATCGAGCGCAGGGGATAGCATTTTTTCAGCCTGCCGGGCGGATGTCGGAACAGGCGTTGCAGGAAAGGTGATGCCGGCCACTTCCTGATTTCCCCATTGCCCGGGTCATCTGCTCATTTTTCAAATACAACCGTGAACCCGCCATTGAAGGTGATGGTGTATTCTATGGCATGGGGCGATTCAGAGCTTATTTTATGCCTTGTCACATAATCATAAACCACACCCCCGCCATCTGATGAAGGAAAGCCGATGCTCGTGATATTCCCTACTCTGTTTGTGACTTCCACGTTTCTGAGGTAGTTGACCAGGTAGACAGCGCCAATGGAGAGCATCCCTGAAGAGGCATCCCACATGTTGTAGTAGGTCCACGTGAAGTCGTCTCCAGGGCCTGCCTTTGAATCTCCGCTCATATCGGTGAAGCTCAAGTGGGAGCTTCCTTTTTTCGATATCCCTGATGGAGGCGCATCAGGAAATTCATCACCTTCGAAGGTGACCCGGCCTTCGCTTATGATCGTATCCTCATTCTGCTCGATCAGGAAAATCGTATCGAGTACTGAATCGGTTTCGGTAATCAGACAGCTTATCAGAAAACAGGCAAGAGCCGCTCCCTTCTGCCAGTCAGGGGTGTCATCCGAACTGAGCAGATTCATCAGACCGCTCCAGACAACCGGCACCTCGTTTCCGCTGTTGAGCTTGAAATCCATGTTCTGCGAATCTCTGAACACAATGGAGATGGTTTCCGGCATGGGCGAGAGGATCCTCAATCTGCCGGAGATAGGATAACCGGCTCCGTCGATCTGGAGCGGATCGATGATCTGGATGATGAAGGAGTCGGAAAGGGCGCGCTCAACGTCCACATTCAGCCCGGGATGAGCATTCAATGTCCAGGTCTTTGCCGGGAGTTCATATGCGCCGGTGATCTCACTTACGGTCTTCAGCGTGGCGATATACTCCTTTGAGGACTCGATGGTGATCTCAAGAGGATCATCTTCAATGATACCAAGGCTGAAGGTGAGAGATTCAGTATCCAGCACATTATCGCTCACCGCGACCGGGGCATCATCGCTGTTGCTCTTACTGCAGGATATCACAGCGAATAGAAAGAGGATCAATATGAGAGAAAGGCACAAACGTTTTGATTTGATGATATGCACCATACAACCTCCCTCCATGGGCTCATGGCCCTGAAAACGGGATCTGCCCAGGATCGGGTATCAGACTATCCCGGCAAATCCCCTTCAATATTGAAGGGAAATACTATTAAAAGATCAATCAAGTCAATATTCTTCATGGCTTATTTTCCATGATCGACTGAAGACAAAGAATTATTATGATGATGGGGTTTGTTTTTTAAGAATGTTCTGCATCTGCTGCTGTCTTTATACAATAAACCTCAAGCCCAGTGATACAGACACTCAGCCAGAACAGGCCTCCTGCAAAACCTGCGGCCACATCGCTGATGTAGTGAACGCCCAGGTAGATACGGCTGAATCCGATTATCATGATGGCAGCAGCGGCGATAAAGACAATGAAAACCTGCAGCTTCCTAGAATCCACGGCCCTGATGAGAAAATAGGCCAGCATGCCATAGAATATCGAAGCCATCATGGCGTGCCCGCTTGGATAGCTGTACCCGGCAACCTCGACAGAGGTATATTCCGTGAGGGGCCTCTCACGCTGGATCGCCATTTTCAGAATGATCACAAGGAGGTATCCGCCCGCATTGGCGATGAGAAACCCCGCAGCCTGAATATACCTTCGCATGAAAAGTAATAGGATAACCGTCACCAGAATGCCCAGCGGGAGCACTTCTCTGCCGCCAAAGCGTGTTATCACCTCCATTGCCCGGTCTGCCTGAGGGGACCGGATGAGACTGATATGTCCGGTTATCCAGTGATCAACTGCCACCAGTTTATCTTGCTCAAGCATCTCTTCGGTGATGCTTCCGAATATCCAGACCAGCAGAATGCTTGCGAGTAAACCCACTGTCAGGTGGAGTCCGAGGTACACGTCGGGCGAGAACCTCCTCTCGATGAAGCCCGATGCTCCCGGATGCCTCTGCTTGAACCGCTTGATTGCAGGGGACGATCTCAGCCGCTCGATCCATGCATAGATCGCCTCTACAAGCCTTCTCACCCATGCGGAAAGAGAGTGCCCCCCTCCTGTTCCTGCCGTCAGAAGCAGGATGAACATTTCACCAGTGCATACCTGGTCCTGCATCAGAGGGCCTGTGAAAAGAGATATGATGTCGGATTCCATCTGATCGAATACCGACCGGCCTCCCGGACCGTCCCCGTCCTTTATGCCATGAGATCGAGAAGCAGGCTGAGGGGACCGAAGACGGCACGCCCCGGGAAAATCTTATAAATGTCAGGATCAGTATTATTCCTTATAGATTATGGTCCCCACATGCTCGCCGGCTAAGGCTTTTGTGATGTTGCCCTCTTCAAGCCCGTTGATGATCTGGATCTTGTCAAGCACCTCACTGGTCTGAAGGATCTCCAGGCACGGCCGTTCGATGATCAGATCGACAAGATCCCTCTCCATCAGTTCCTTTGCACCGATCTCGCTAATGAACTCCGCATCTGGATTTTTCTTTGGATCATCCGTGAAGAGTCCCTTCTCGTCCTTGAGGAAGATGCACGACCGGGCGCCGATCAGGTCTGCCAGGATGATGGTGCCTACATCGGTCCGGTACAGAGGAATCCGTCCCTTGACCGGCACGGCAAAGTAGTCGTAGGGCGGCATCCCGTGCACGATCGGGATGCACCCCGTAGTAAAGTAGGTGCGCAGCTTGACCACGTCGTCATGCCCGATTTTCACCCCGCCCCAGGGAGAGAGCAGGGTGGCAATCAACAGTGCGTTCTGCTCCGATATGCTGCTGCCGAACTTGGCAATGATGCCGGTCGGCATGCCCAGTTCCAGGCCGATGCTGTAGATGTGTCGACTCCTGGTTCCTCCTCCAGTGGTGATGAGGATCTTGCACTGGTCTTTGACCGCTGCGATCTCTTTGACAATAGCCGGCAGGGCCTTGATGCCCCTGTCGCAGATGGACTGCCCGCCAATCTTGATGATGTCGACCTCAGGGAACAACCTGGCCTGAGGAGCCAGTTTCATCTTATTGAGCAGATCCTTGCTGATGAGACTCTCCCCCATGAGCTTGCTCTTGACATGCAGTCTTTTTCCGTCCTTTTCGCGTATCAGCGCCATGAGTGCTCCTTGGATGACTGTCGTTGGCTGTATCGCGCTAGACTTCCACTTCGTCGTCCTTCTTCTCGCCGCGTTTGAGCTCGATCAGCTCGGCCCCGATATCGGATGCAATATGCTCGAGCTCGCTCTTGCGCAGGTGCCTGGCAAAGATTTTCAGATCCACACCTGCAACCGCCACGAGTGTGAACCGAGGCATCTTCACTCCTTCCTTCACCTTCTGCCGTTCACGGTAAAAAATCTTTCCTGCCATGGCTTAAGACCCCTCCTTTGATTTTTTCTCTTAAAACAGAGTGTTTGTTATGTTCATCCAAGATAACTATAGCCCGCACACCCTGCATATCAAACGATGGCAAGGTTTCAGGTATCCTGTCATTCTCTCGTCTTCTTGTGCTTTTTCGCCAGTGTTTCCCAGCTCTGGCCGGCGTTTCTGCATACCGGCAGCACCGCCTTACCGTCCCACAACCGGGGCCTCAGCCATCCCTGGCTGTCAATCATGTCATCGGGCGCTGGAGTGAGGGCTTCCCGGTCGGTCGAAATCACCAGAATGCCATGGGCTTCGAGTTCGGAAACCCGCACCTTAGGGGGAAAATCGCGCAGCCTGCCGTATTCGATGAACCGGCCGCTCTTGCCGTATGCGCATAAACCTACCGCAGCGGCCGCCCCGATGATGCCGTCGTTGGTACCGCCGTGTCCGGAGAGATGGATTCCTGCACAGGCGCTCCGCGCTTCCTTCTGCGTCACAATCTTCCGCGAGCACTTCAGGCCGAAATCCTTAAGCCGTGCAAGAGCAGGGTCGTTTTCGCACGCAACACACACCCCGGGATCGCTCCCGGGAGCACTGTGCCTCTCCACGTGATGTACGGCGCGGTCTATCAGCCCGGTGAGGACTGAGTGGTCCGGGGCCTCTATGATGGCGCACGCCGATGAATTGTGTGAAGTATAGGGGATCTCTTCCATGACCGGCAACTGCTGCCTCACAACGCCCCACAGGTGGCATCCTTCGGGCAGTTCGTTCTCGAACCAGCGGGTCAGTTTTCCTGTTCCGAAATCAGAGTCGATGGTATCGGTGTCATCGAATGCTACGAACATTTTCATGATAGGTGAACTTCCTCTTGGTTGGATTGTTCTCTTCTGTTGCTTATAAAACAGCGGGGAACAGCTCAACTCCAAGCATAATAGGGCCGTCTGTGTCAATATCCGTAAGTCTTACCATAGTGGGCGTGACACGGCGATCGTTTTAGCGCCTGCTCACTCTGGCGGGCTGGAACAATGCCGGAGTGCCGCAATTCTCTCGCCGGCGCATAATGAGCCAGCCTTCCGGCAGAGTGGGAATTCTGGTTTTTAAGCCAGATAGTTTTCACCAAACTTTGACGGATATCTCCACCCCGGTCTCACAAGGATATTTCATCCGGTCTGTTTGACAACCATGCTGCGAATTGAAGGAATCAAAGGGGTGAGTATCTTGACTCGGAAAATCCGGATTCGACCTGCGGGTAATAGAGAGCAGCAAAACCTATTTTTTTAAAACGAATGAAGAACAAGTATTGTACACTATTCAGGGAGCCGAAATATTGCTCGGTCTCCAAGAGCGCTGAGATGCCACAGGCTCTTCCAAGAGATCCTCGAAAGATCTTTCGGCTCCCTGAAGAATCCTCTGATCAGAGTACGTCCACGTATGCCAATATGGTCAACTCTATTTCATGATAAAGGTCATGACCAGCGCAAACACCGCATACGTCTCAGGCATAGCACCTGATACGAGAGCGTTGGCCAATGTATTCCGGCCTTCGAGGATGCTGCGGATGCCTGCCGCGCATACCACGCCCTGGTACCATGCGCTCAGGAACATGGCGAGCCCCATGATAGCGCCCTTCCCGGCAGCCGTATACGGGTCTGTGGTCATCGCGTCCATATTCGTGAACAGGACCACGATGGCATAGATTCCCTGGGAAGAGGGCATCAGGGCTACGGCGATATTTTTGTAGAAGTTTTCTGATCCTCCGCCCAACAGTGCCTGGAAGGCTATAGAGAGGCCGACGGCAGACCCGGCAAGGCCCAGTGACAAACCCAAACCGATGAAGATCTTCGCGATCATCGGGCTTACATCGGCAGTAACCGCCTCAGCCTGGGCAAAAGCCGGAGAAACCAGGCAAACTAGCAACAGTGTCAAAACCCCCGTTCCAAATATCCATGCTCCCTTGTTGCTCATAAAGAACCCCTTTCGATCTTGAATGGTTTGTATTCGATACCCCCACCTTCGAAAAAGTTCTTGAAGGACTCTACGAAATGCATACGGGCAGAATGAACAGTGCTGCCCAGAATCCCCAGCGCGAGGTTGAAGGCATGTCCAAAAATAATAATAATCAACGCAAACGGTCCCCCTATGACCGGGCCCAAACCGTCGAGCGCCATGCCCGCAAGCTGATTCATGACGGCTGCGACCGACCCGGTGGCGATGCCAAGCCCGAAGAGACGGGCATATGACAGGAGATCCCCTACCAGGCCCGTGAGACCGTAGACGTTCCAGAGCCCCACACCCAGCCTTGCCGCCCATTTCTTGCTGTCATTCGGAAACAGGAGCGTCAGGAGTATTCCAAAGGCCAGGAATCCTATGCCGCCGTAGTACAACGGGAGATTCAACATCATGTCAGGGGCGTCGAACCAGATGCTGCGTGCAATCATGAATGCGCCACCCCATAGGACAAACATGACGCCCAATTTCTGCATCTTCTCATGGAAATAACCAGCCTGAGCAATGCCCATCAGATATGACAGGGTCAGATGAACAACGCCCAGCCCAAGAGAAATATAGAACAGGACCATAGGGTTGCCGGCGTTCACGTCGAGGTCCAGAAGGATCCAGCTCCGGTTTTCAAAGCCATACCCGAACACGGAACCGGTCAGGGCCCCCATGATTATCGCAGCAGCGCCAAAGGCCTTGATAAGCCTGACTACCAGGTCCATTGTCTCCGACCTGCCGCCCCACTTCCTTCCCATGAGATAGCCGATCAGATAGAGCATGATTCCATAGCCGGCATCACCCAGGCAGATCCCGAAAAACATCACCATGAAGAAAGCAAAGAATGGCGAAGGATCCAGGTGACGATACTTGGGGAAGCCGTAAAGGCTTTGCAGGGGGAGTATGCGCTGGACAAACCAGTTGTTGCGTATCAGAATCGGCGGCTCCTCATCTTCGAACGGCTCGCGGGTCACAATGTGCAGCGGCAACCTGCTTTCTTCGAGTTTCTTGTGAAAAGTCGATTCCTGATTCTGCGGAATCCAACCCTGCAGCCCGAAAAGATAAGGATCCCGGTGCAGGGTGGCCATTGTCCCGGTAAAGGCTACCTCATTAAGGGCGGCTATCCACTGCTTCTTGATAATCTCGGCTCGTGCCGCGAGACTTGCCAATTCCGCAGAGAGCGACTTCATCTGCTCCAGGTGTCTATTGATCTCAGCCTCGGCCTCGTCGAGTCCTTTCTCGGGCCAGCTCAGCATGGTGGCATTGGGTATTTCCTGCGGCTCATCGAAGCTCAGTGTGTAAAACAGCACCTCTTTCTTGCGATCGGCCACTTCGATCATCACGTTTTCGGGAGGTTGGAACTCTTCAAACTTCTTTGCGTCCATGCGATACCTGCGGATATGGACTCCCGAAGCCTCCAAGGTATGGATATGGGCCAGATCGAAGTTCCCCCATGGCCTCAGATCGGCTATCATCCTCTGGAGCGATTGGACCCGCAACTCACTGTCCTGAAACGCCTGAAGCTTTTCTTCCGCATAGGCGGTCAGCTCTTCATCGGCGACGGCGACTGGTGTGACGGCCGCCTTGCCCTTGAAGCGGGCCAACTCCTCCATAATCCTGTCAAGCCTCTGGACACGGGAAAGAACTTCGTTGTTCTTCTTCTCGTATTCGCCTGCCATTTCTGAAGCAGGCTCTACGTGCACCACACCCAGCGTCTGGAGAAGTTGAATAGTCTCCACCTGGTCATCGACAGGTCCGACAATGAATATTTTCTTCATTTTGACTATGGCCACGTCCCTGCTCCTTATCAATGCTCGAACGCAAGCATATCTGTATTCACCTAAGCGCCCGCTTCTTCGAGCATTGCCGCCTCGGCCAGTCGCTTGGCTACCTTGGCCACCCCAACGCCCGCCGCCTGCTGGTCCTGAAGATAGACTACGATCTTACGGATCGCCTCCCGGCATTCGGGAATCAGGCGTTGCTCATACAGATTGATGCGCTGACTCGTCTTGCGGAACCCCTCAAAAAGGACCTTCTCTGCCTCGCAGAGTATGCGGATCGCCTCGCGACACTCGATTGCCTCGCGGCTCCGCTTTAAGACCTGTTCGAAACTCGGGGGCGTGGCGAAATAGCTGTACGATGGATCGTTGAATGTGATGCCATGAAATTTCGGCACCTTGAGCCCTGCTACATTCACGATCGATGACCTGATCTCATTGATCTCGATGAAATATTTCAGCAGCGGACCCATGACCCCGTACAGGGCACCCCACGCCCGAATCTCGTCCAGGATCTTCTGCAGCCGGGCTTCCTGTTCAACAATCTGGGAGCGCACTGCTGCAAGCTGCATCATGAGCTGCTGTTTTCTTGCCTCCAACGCCGGAAGAAAACGCTGATACATGGCAAGCTTCTGCTTCTGGGTCCGAAGGGATATCTTATTCAGTTTGATACGTTCCGCCATGATCGTTCCCTCCGGTCAGTTAGGCCGGCCAGTGCTTGTCGATGAACTCCTGCTTGATCTCCACTTCTTCAGGCCGGAAGCACTCTGCCAGCGTCTTCCATCCGAGGTCGAGGGCTTCATTGATACCCAGATCGACGCGCAGATCCATGAAACGCTCATAAAACAGGCGTCCATACTTGAGATAACGTTCATCGTCGGGCGTCTTGTCGAAACCCATGGCCAGCTTCTGCTCGACCTCGCGGCTGCGGGCGAACAGGCGGATCATGCTGTTCATAATGTAGCCGTGATCGGCCCTCGTGACCTTGCCGATGACGAGCTGCTTGAGACGCGACAGTGAACCGAATGGCTCGATGACACCGTTGCGCAGATAGAACTGGCCTTCGGTGATGTAGCCTGTGTTGTCGGGAACAGGGTGCGTCACGTCGTCGCCCGGCATGGTGGTAACGGCCAGGATCGTGATGCTCCCCGCCCCATCGAAGTCAACGGCCTTTTCATAGCGCGATGCAAGATCGCTATACAGCGATCCGGGATAGCCGAGGTTCGAAGGTACCTGGTCCATGGAGATAGCGATCTCTTTCATGGCGTCGGCAAATGAGGTCATGTCAGTAAGCAATACGAGCACTCGCTTACCCCGCACACCGAACTGCTCAGCCACGGCAAGCGCCATGTCGGGAACCAGCAATCGTTCCACAACAGGGTCGGATGCAGTGTGGACGAACATGATCGTTCGGGACAGCACACCCGCCTGTTCGAAGGCGATGCGGAATTTTAGGTATTCATCGTACTTCAGACCGATGCCGCCCAAGATAACCACATCGGCATTGGCGCGCATGCCGATTCTGGCGAGAAGATCATTATAGGGCTCGCCCGCTGCGGCAAATATGGGCAGTTTCTGACTTTCCACAAGCGGATTGAAGACATCGACCATGGGAACCCGTGTCTCGATGAATCCCCGGGGAATTACTCGCCTTACCGGGTTGACCGACGGGCCGCCGATGTTTATGCGTGGCAGTGCTTGGAGGCTGGGGCCATTGTCAATGGGCTCACCCGACCCGTTGAAGATCCGTCCCATCAGTGCGTCGCCAAATGCCACCTGCATAGGGTGGCCGAGGAACCGGACCTTATCGCCGGTGGAAACACCGCGAGATCCGGCGAATACCTGCAGAAATACTTCTTCTCCCCGCAGGCGTATGACCTGAGCCAGGGATACGCCCCGGCGGCTCTTGACGGTAGCCAGATCGCCATAAGCGATGCCGGCTGCGGGCACGGCGATGATATCACCCTGAACGCGAACGATGCGTGAATGTTCGATGATCATGGATGGCTCACTCCTTTGCCATTAAGAATGGACTCTATCTCCGACCGATAACGCCGGTAGTCATCCCCTTCAAAGGGACAGTATTTCATCTGGAAGAACAGGTTCTGCAGATGTGTCATCTGTGCCTTCGCCTGCTCCTTGGACTCAAACACGAAGGGATGGTCAACCATCTGCATGAGCAGCAGAAAGTCGGATATCTGGCGTTCTCTCGACGTGGCCTGATCGACCTTGTCGAAGGAGTCCTGCTGCAGGCAGACGGCATCTATGATTTCCGACTTGAGATAGACGACCAGGTCGTCCACACCCATGCCCTCTTCGCCGACGACCAGCATCATCTGACGGACCTCATTGCCCCTGAAGACTGTGTCGTGAGCCTTTTTCACGAGATCGACCCATTTCTCGTTGCGCGTGTTGAGCGATTCTTTCATCTGGTCTATGTAGAGGCTCCAGGATATCAGCGGGTCGATGGCCGGGTATCTGCGCTGGTCGGACCGGGTCCGAGACAGCCCATAGAAGGCCCCCACCACTTTGAGCGTGTTCTGAGTCACGGGTTCCTCAAAGTTACCGCCTGCCGGAGATACCGTTCCGATCAAGGTCAGCGAACCGGTCTCGCCGGTGAACAGCCGTACCTTACCGGCACGCTCATAGACGGCGGCGATACGGCTTTCCAAATAGGCCGGGAAGGCCTCTTCTCCGGGAATTTCTTCCATTCTGGCCGAGGTCTCACGCAGGGCCTGCGCCCACCGGGAGGTACTGTCGGCCAGCAGCAGCACTTTGAGCCCGAGCTGCCGGTAGTATTCGCCAAGTGTAATGCCCGTGTATATGGAGGCTTCGCGGGCAGCCACAGGCATGGACGAGGTATTGCAGATGATGACGGTTCGGTCCATGAGCGACTTGCCCGTTTTCGGGTCTTCCAGCAGCGGGAACTCGCGGATCGTTTCCACGACCTCACCGGCCCGCTCACCACAGGCCACGATGATCACGATGTCTGTCTCGGCATACCGGGAGATAATCTGCTGCAAAACTGTCTTCCCGGCGCCGAAGGGGCCAGGAATGCAGGCAGTTCCTCCCTCGGCCAGGGGGAAGAAGATATCGATCAGGCGGCACTGTGTCAGGAGCTGAGTGTCTGGAAGCAGACGTTCCTCGTAAACGCGCATGGGCCTCTTGACGGGCCACTCCTGCTTGAGTGTCACATTGACCTTCTGTTGGGCCTGTGAATCGGTGCTTTTGAGGACCGCCACGGTGTCGTTTACCGTATACTTGCCGGCAGGCTTAATCTCCTCTACCTCCCAAGTCCCCAGGAGCACAAGCGGCGTCATGATGGGGTGAGGGAAGATACCCTCTGTCACCTTGCCCAGGTACTGCCCCGCCCGTACCAGTGTCCCGGCTTGAACCATTGGCTCGAAATCCCAGAGCTTCGTCTGATCCAGAGAAGGAAGGTACTGGCCGCGCCTGAGGAAGAATTGCTGATCGTTTTCCAATTCGGCGAGAGGGTTTTGCAGACCATCGTAGATCATGCCCAGCATACCGGGACCCAGTGTCGCCGCGAGCAGCTCGCCGGAAAACTCGGCGCTATCGCCGACTCTCAAACCCGTCGTGCTTTCAAAAACCTGCAGATCGATCTGCCGGCCGCGGATCCGGATTACCTCCGACTTCAGGCGCACATCGCCGATCCTCACATAGGCAACCTCGTTCTGGAGAACCTCCCGACCATCTTCCACCTCACAGGTAACGAGAGGGCCATTTACCGCTACAATCCGACCTTGTGTTGGACTGTTCACATCGAGCCTCCGTGCCACAAATATGTTTCTACATCGAAATCCTGGGTGACCGCTTCCCAGCGGGAGTAGATCGCCGCACGTGCAACGTATGCAAGCAGTGCATCGATGGAGAAGGGCGCTGCCCCCTCACATCGAGTGATCTGCCGTAGACGCTCTTCATCCAGGTACCGTTCTGCCCCTAGAGGGTCCTTCTGATTCTTGATCTGTGTTATGAGATTGGAGAAATCACGTGGACGGAAGTTGTCCAGAATAGCGTGATCCTCCAGGACGCCGCCTTCTTCCCTTATCCTCATTGCTGTCAGGCTCAAGCGAAGCTCTATCTCCCAAGACAGGTAGTCAATGAGAAAACGGCATTCGGAACGCTGCGCGACGCTATATGCATAGCTGTAATAGAGCTCCCAGAGCCGATCGTAGATATAAGGGCGATAGATGCCCCGCTCCCTTTCCTCGCGGAAGACGCGGATATAGTCGGGGAGATTTCTTCCGTCGATCAAGTCCTGCCGTGACAGGAGCCCACCTTCCAGGAAGATATCGCGCCCCTGATCTACCTGCTCCCAGTTGAAGACATCAGTGCCATGGAGAAGCGCACATGCTACCTCGATATGCTCCGGGTGTATATTTCTCTTGACGATGCCCGCTATATCGCCTAATTCCATGGGCATTTTCTCTCCCAGTGTTTCAGGCAAAGCGGGGAGCAGGCACATGAGGAAATAGTAATTGCCCATGCTTCTTATGACTCCTCACCGGCAAAGAAGTGCTTGCGAAAACGCGGCGAGCAGAAATTCGAAAATGCCTCTACGAGGCCGGAGCTGAAGTTGAAATAGGCGCCCTGGCCCTTCTCACCTATATGGAAACCGAAGGTGATCTTGTCAGTGAACTGCACGACCAGGGACCCGGCGGCCTTCTCTTTGAATTTCTCATTGAACCAGGCTTCCAGCGAGGCCTGCTCCTTCTTGGGCAGGAGGATCTCCACTGGGTGTTCGCGGCCCTTATTCTTAACGAATTCGGTCAGGAGGATCTCGATCATTCGCTTGAGGAAATCCGCATCGTCAACGGCAGTCTTTACTTCATGCTCTACGACGGGTGTCACAATGGCAGCCTGGAGTTTTTCCTCGACCATGATGATGAAATTCCTGGCAGCCGTGTCCATGTCCACCTGCATCTGCTTCTTAACATTCTCCGCGTCGGCCTTGGCGGCAGCCCTGATCTTCTCAGCATCGGCCTTCGCCTCGGCTATCAGGGCATCAGCCTGCTTCTTGGCGTTTTGAACAAGCTCATCAGCCTCGGCCCTGGCAGGTGCCAATACCTTTTCACTAAGTTCCTGCGTGATATCCCCTAAAGTCTTAACCATGTTCATCCCCTTGTGTCACGTTTGATACGTACCGCCAACCCTTCGTGAACCCTTTATGAAGATTTTTGCCTTAATCGCTGTGGATTATTGTTATCGATCTGCCTCTGATGGTATCAAGAGGTACTCCTTGCAATAACACTTTCTGAAATATGTTTGATACGAGATACTGTAAAACACAGTTGCATCTCCATTCTCGTTTCTGGAAGTACTCATACCCTAAAACAAAATACGATTCAAGGGGAAATTACATATATATAGAAAGATGTTATGATGGAAAAAATTGAACGTTCAATTTTGAGGGCTTAGATTATGTGAAAAAAATATCTGATCGGGACGAGATGATTTTCCATAAACTATCCATTGGGAAACGGGTTCAATTGCCTGCCGGAAGCATATCCGTTCTTCTCATGCCAGCAAACCAACTCGAATACCCGGACACACCTCATCTTTCAGCTGCCTTACCTCCGAACCATACGACTGTTGCCTGCTTGTTCATCAATCCGAATAGCCTGATAGATTAACTTGCGCCCAGCAGGATTCGAACCTGCGACCTTTGGATTCGTAGTCCAACGCTCTATCCAACTGAGCTATGGGCGCATGGGAATGTTTGTGTGGTTATAGAGTGATTCGGTTCACGAGTCAATATCGCAGAGCAAGAAAAAGGGGACTCGTTTTGAAGTCCCCTTTTTTTATTTTATCGATAAGAGTGAACCATTTGTTGCTTTAAGACTTGTTCCGCCAGTTCTCCACGACCTTGAGCTTGAGCTCGGCATCCCTGGCCTTGCTTTCCCACCGGGGATAATCGGGGTCTTCCTTGCTCAGGCCCCTGAGCTTGTCCTGGGCCTGCTCAAGGTCGGCCTGGACCATCTTCTCGTCGATGTCATCGGCGAGCACGGCCGATTCCGCGAGGATGATCACACGGCTCGAGGTGACCTCGGCAAATCCGCCGCTCACTGCCAGGAAGATGTCTCTGTCCTCTGTCTTGGCGATGACCTGGCCGGATTTGAGCGTCGTGAGGAACGGCGTGTGCCCGATCAGCACCCCGAACTCGCCTGCGCTCCCCGGTGCGATGACCTCGGTCACCTTGCGGCTGAGCACCGACTTCTCGGGTGTGACGACGTCGAGCTGCATGTACTGTTCGTCAGACATGATTATCGACTCCCTTAGTCTTCAGCGAGCTTCTTCGCCTTCTCGATTGCCTCTTCAATGGTCCCCACCATGTAGAATGCCTGCTCGGGCAGGTCGTCCATCTCGCCTTCGACGATCTTCTTGAAGCCTTCGATGGTATCCTTGAGCTCGACATACTTGCCCGGCATACCGGTGAACTGCTCGGCAACGCTGAACGACTGCGAGAGGAACCTCTGGATCTTTCGCGCACGGGAAACCGTGAGCTTGTCTTCCTCTGAGAGCTCGTCCATACCGAGAATGGCGATGATGTCCTGGAGCTCCTTGTATTTCTGCAGGATCTGCTGCACGCTCCGCGCGACCCGATAGTGCTCTTCGCCCACGATCTTGGGATCGAGGATTCGCGAGGTGGAGTCGAGCGGGTCCACTGCGGGGTAGATTCCCAGCTCCACGATCTGCCGGGAAAGAACCGTGGTGGCGTCAAGGTGGCTGAAGGTGGTGGCCGGAGCAGGGTCGGTGAGGTCGTCGGCAGGCACGTAAATGGCCTGAACCGAGGTGATCGACCCTTTGGTGGTGGTGGTGATGCGCTCCTGCAGCTCGCCCATGTCGGTGCCGAGCGTGGGCTGGTATCCCACGGCGGAGGGCATGCGGCCCAGCAGAGCGGAAACCTCCATGCCTGCCTGGGTGAACCGGAAGATGTTGTCGATGAAGAGCAGCACGTCCTGGTTCTGCTCGTCACGGAAGTATTCCGCGGTCGCCAGACCGGAGAGGCCCACGCGTGCACGGGCTCCCGGAGGCTCGTTCATCTGGCCGTAAATCAGGGCCGCTTTGCTGATAACACCGGACTCCTTCATCTCGAGCCAGAGGTCGTTCCCTTCCCTGGTGCGCTCGCCCACGCCGCAGAAGACCGAATAGCCGCCGTGCTTCATGGCCACGTTGTGAATGAGTTCCATGATGAACACGGTCTTGCCCACACCGGCTCCGCCGAACAGGCCGATCTTGCCGCCCCTCATGTAGGGGGTGAGCAGGTCGATGACCTTGATGCCGGTCTCGAACGACTCGATCGAGGTGCTCTGCTCAGTGAACTTCGGCGGCTCGCGGTGAATGGGATAGCGCTTATCCGTATTGACCGGGCCGGCCTCGTCCACGGGCTTGCCCACCACGTTGAGGATCCGGCCGAGAACCGCATCGCCCACCGGGACGGAAATCGGTGCACCGGTATCCTTGACCGGCATGCCCCTGACCAGCCCGTCGGTGGAGTCCATGGCGATGCAGCGCACGGTCCTGTCGCCGAGATGCTGAGCCACCTCGAGCACGAGGTTGTCTTCCTCGTCTGAGAGGAAGGGGTTGGTTACGTACAAGGCATTATATATGTCAGGCAGCTCACCCTGATCGAAGGTGACATCGACAACTGCGCCAATAACCTGTGAGACTCTTCCCATCTCCATAGATTCGCTCCTTCAAAGATAATCTTATTAACCCTTCAAGGCCTCTGCGCCGCTCACGACCTCCATGAGCTCGGTCGTGATGGCGGCCTGTCTGGCCCGGTTATACTTTATGCTCAGTTTCTCGATCATCTCCGCGGCATTGCCCGACGCGCTCTCCATTGCGGTCATGCGCGCCCCGTGCTCAGAGGCCGCGGATTCCAGCAGGGCCCTGTAGAAAAATATCTTCAGGCTCATGGGCAGCAGTGCATCCAGGAGCACGTCCTCCGAAGGCTCGCAGAGATACTCAACCTTCATCATCTCGTCGTCAGACTCGATCCGCTCCACTGGCAGAATCCGGTCCTCGTGGAGTATCTGGGTCATGGCCGACTTGAACTCATTGAAGATGATATAGAGCTCGTCGAATTCTCCGTTGATGTATCCTTCAATGAGGTCATCCCCGATCTCCGATGCGAGCTCATAAGAAGGATTGCCGATCACTACGGATTTTCTGATCTTCACCGGTTTGCGCTTGAAGAAGTCTCTTGACCTCTTCCCGACGAGAACCAGGGAAAGCTCTTCATACTTGTCCTTGTTTGCCTTGATAAAGGCCTCCGCCCTTCTGAAGACATTCTGGTTGAACGAACCGCACAGTCCCCGGTCGGAAGCCATCACTACGAGTACGCATTTTTTGGGTTCGCGTACCCGAAGCAGCGGGTGCATGTCCGGGTTCGTCCTCGTCACCAGAGAGACCAGAACCTCGTTGGTCTTGATGGCATAGGGACGGGCCGCTATGATATCGCTCTGGGCTCTCCTGAGCTTCGCAGCCGCGACCATGCGCATGGCCGAGGTTATCTGCTCCGTCTTCCGGACCGAGCCGATCCGGTTTTTTAAGTCCTTGAGACTAGCCATGCCAGCACCTTACTCTTCCACGACGAAGATCTTCTTGAACTCGGCTATCGCATCCTTGAGTTTCTTTTCCGTCTCTGCATCCAGCTGGCCCGTCTCTCTTATCGTCTTAAGAATGTCGGCGTGCTTGTTGTCCATGAAGGTGTAAAACTGCTCTTCGAAGCCCTTGATGGCCGATGTCGGATACTCGTCCAGGTATCCGTTGGTGCCGACATAGATCATGACAACCTGCTTCTCGACCGGCAACGGGGAGTACTGAGGCTGCTTGAGCATCTCCATGAGGCGCTCGCCCCGGTTGAGCTGGGCCTGGGTAGCCTTGTCGAGGTCGGAACCGAACTGGGAGAACGCCGCCAGCTCGCGGTACTGGGCCAGGTCGAGGCGCAGGGTACCGGCGACCTTCTTCATGGCCTTGATCTGGGCGTTGCCGCCCACGCGGGAAACTGAGATGCCCACGTTGATGGCTGGACGGAAGCCAGAGTAGAACAGGTCGGTGTCAAGGAAGATCTGGCCGTCGGTAATCGAGATGACGTTCGTAGGAATGTATGCGGAAACGTCGCCTGCCTGGGTCTCGACGATGGGCAGTGCGGTCAGCGATCCGCCGCCCATGGCGTCGCTGTACTTCGCCGCGCGCTCCAGCAGCCGGGAGTGGAGGTAGAACACGTCGCCGGGGAATGCCTCGCGTCCCGGAGGTCTTCTCAGAAGCAGCGAAAGCTGACGGTATGCCTGGGCCTGCTTGGTGAGGTCGTCATATACGCACAGCGCATGGCCGCCCTTGTTCATGTAGAACTCGCCGATGGCCGCTCCGCAATAGGGTGCGATATACTGCAGCGGCGCCGGGTCGGAGGCGGTTGCCGCTACCACCACGGTGTATTCCATGGCGCCGAACTGCTCGAGCGTGGCGACCACCTGGGCCACCGTGGACTTCTTCTGCCCGATGGCCACGTAGATGCAGATAACCCCGGTGCCCTTCTGGTTGATGATGGTATCGATGGCCAGAGCGGTCTTTCCGGTCTGGCGGTCGCCGATGATGAGCTCGCGCTGGCCGCGTCCGATTGGGGTCATGGCGTCGATGGACTTCAGGCCCGTCTGGAGCGGCTCTTTCACCGGCTGCCTCTTGACGATGCCCGGGGCCTTGATGTCCACGACCCGGGTCTCGGTCGCCTCGATGGGGCCCTTGCCGTCGATGGGCTCGCCGATCGCGTTGACCACGCGGCCGAGGATGGCCTCACCCACGGGAATCTCCACGATCCTCTTGGTCCTGCGGACCTGGTCGCCCTCTTTGATGCCCACGCTCTCGCCGAAGAGAACGCAGCCCACGTTATCCTCTTCCAGATTCAGGGCCATTCCCATGACATTGTGCGGAAACTCGATGAGCTCACTGGCCATGACGTTTCTGAGACCATAAATACGGGCAATACCGTCGCCGACGCTCAGGATGGTCCCGGTCTCGGCGACATCGATCTCTTTCTCGTAACCCTTGATCTGGTCCTTAATGATTTTACTTATCTCTTCCGCCCTTATCTGCATCCTAGATCTCCCCTTTTAAGCTCTGTTTTAATTTCGATATCTGCGTCTTCACGCTTCCGTCATAGATCATCCCCTCGACCTCGGCGATGATGCCGCCGATCAGAGAAGGCTCAACCACGACGTCGACGTCAACCTCCTTCTTGACCACCTTGGAGAGTGTCTGCGTTATCTGATTCAACTGATCCCCGTTTAAAGGCGCAGCACAGGTGACCCGCGCCCTGACCCTTCCCGTCAGCTTGTCGAGGATCTCTTGATATGCATCCAGAATCTCTCCCAAGACCGTAAATCTCTCTTTATCCAGCAATATATTCAAAAAATTGGACATGTACTGTGATAGAGATATCTTGGACGCCACTTCCTTGAGGACACGCCGTTTCAGGGTGATATCGTACAGCGGACTTTCAAGCAGCGACCTGAAGTCATCGCAGGTACGCACGAGCTGAGCAATATTCTGCAATTCTTCAAGAAACTGCTTCTCCTTGCCCTCTTCCCGGCCCAGATCGAACAGGGCTCTCGCATATCGTCTTGCCACCACGTCGCTTTTCACTGCACTTTCCCCACTTTATCAAGATATTCCTCGATCAGCCGTTTCTGGTCTTCCGGGGTCATGGAATTGGTCACCAGACCCGAGGCCATGTCCCCGGCCATGTCCACCACCTGGTTTCTCAAGGAATTCTTGGCCTTGATGATCTCCTGCTCGGCAGACCACTTCGCCTGCTCGATGATCCGCTCGGCCGCTACCTTGCCTTCCTCGATGATGCGCTGCTTTTCACCCTCGAGCTCGCCCATGATCGCATCGCGTATTTCCTGAATGTCCCTGTCGATGTTCTGAAGCCTCGACTGGTACTCGGCAAACTGCTTTTCGGCTTCTTCCCGGGCCTTGTCAGCGGTATCGATCATCTCGGCGATTTCAACTCGGCGGTCACTGAAATACTTCTTGATCTTGTCGGCGAGAAGCTTCCAGAGAACCGCAACGAGAATGAAGAAATTGACGATCCTCCACACCATATCCCGGCCTCCCCCCTCGCCGCCTTCCGCGGCCATACAGGCCGTGGCGACGGCAAACAGAAGGACCGCCAGGAGAGGTGCAATCCTGTACACTCTCTTCATCATGCAACCTTCCTCCCCAGAATCCGCTGGGCAATGGTTCCGGCCATGACACCGATCTCCGGCTCCAGCTCGCTCTTTACCCGCGCGATTTCCTCGGCCATCTCCTTCTGGACACTGAGAACGATTTCCTCGGCATTGCGCCTTGCATTCTCGATGATCTCGTTGGCCTCGTCAACCGCCTGCTTGCGGGAAGAATTCTTCACAGTCATTGCATCGATCTTGGCGTTGTAGAGCTTCTCGTTATAACTCTTGAGAATGCTCTGGCTTTCTTCCAGGAGCTTCTTGGCCTTTTCCTGCCCGCCGGCGATCCTCTCCTCCCTCTCGTCAAGCACCTTGAGGATAGGCTTGTAGAGAATCTTGTTCAGGATGAAAATGAGGAGCAGGAAGTTGAAGATCTGCACAAAAAAGGTCCAGTTGAGTTCTATCAAAGCAGTCCTCCTTATACGACGAAAGTCAGAAGCAGAGCCACGGGCATGCTTCTTGTCAGCAAGCCGGCTTCGCCCGGATTCCGCCCGAACGTCTTGCCGCCGGTATACCCCTCGCCAACATCGGGGCCGATGGCACAGTCACCCATCGCAATCCCTGCGCCATGAAAGGCGGCCGCCCTCACCAGATCCGTACCGGGTATACTCTCCATAATAGATTGTTCCTCCTATCTATTCCTCATAGAATCTCCAGAAGGATAAAGGCGCCATACACAATACTATGCACATTCAACCGCTCGCTCAGCTCATAGCCCAGCCAGAAACTCAGGTCTGTCGACCCCGCCATGATGAAACCCAGCTGGGTTATGATGGCAAGATCTTTTACGAGCTGTGTATCGTTCTGGGGCCTTTTAAAGATCCCCCTCCCCGGCCTTGTAATGAATGGCGATTCACTCATTATTCATTCTTTTCCCTAGCATTTCCAATAATGGGGTGTCAACATTTATCATTGCCGGGCTCAAGAGAAATGCCACAATCGACTTTCTTCCCTGGCAAGGCCGGTATTCCCATTGACGAAACGGTTGTCCGGTGACCTCTGCACGATTGTACCGCAGACGGGAACCGGTATGAAAAAACGCTTTCCATATTCTTGGACGCTGTTTTAGGCCTCATTCCCGCAGCATTGCTTATAGCACAGTGTCTTATTCAGGAGGGGACGGCATTTTCAAAACCCCTTTTCTCTCCCCTGCCCATTGAGAATGGATCACCTCCTTGCACCCGGTAATCTTGTATGCTATTCATTTTTTTAAGACATGTGGGAAACAGGGCAGATAGAGGTGCGGGTAAACCGGGACGACATATCCTACTTGAGATTCATCCTGGAGGGTTATGACGGGCTCGGCATCGTCTCGACCAGAGACCCTATAGCCGCACAGGTAGTGATAACCTACCCGTTGAGCAGAAAGGCGCTGCTTGCACGGCTGATCCATGCGCTGCACCGGGAAGGCGTGATAAAGGAGGATATAGGATGTTGAAACAGCACAGTATCGTTTCTGCGGTGGTGGTCATTGCCTGTTCACTGGTACTCATGGGCATGTCGGGCCTGGGAACGGTAGCCCCCCAGAACGGAGCTGCTTCTTCATTCAATGCAAGGCTCATGGACACGGCAGGCAATGAGGTGGAGATCAGCGCGGTGACCATCGACGGGAAACCCCTGTTTCAGGCGTCTCTGGGAAAAGGCAAGGTGAGAATCCCCTTCGAGAACATTTCCCGGGTCGCCATCAAGGACAAGAGCGCCTGTGTCAACCTCATAGGCTCCAAAGACATGTGCGACCTGAAGATCAACCACCTCTCCAGGGTATACGGGAACACCCCGTTCGGGACCTATCAGATTTCTCTGAAGGACGTGGCCTGGATCGAGTTCTCCAGCTCAAAGCAGTGAACGCGCTTGACTACGTCTCCCTACTTCTATGCGCGGCGTTCCTGGCACTGGGAGCGTATCAGGGCCTGATCAGGAGCGTCTCGTCTCTGGCTGCGCTCCTGGCGGGTTTATACTCGGCAAAAAAGATCGAGCCGCTGTTTGCAAAGCTGCTGGCTTTAGTGCACATCCCGAATCCCCGGGGGGTGCTGGGCTACCTTCTCGTCTTCTTCTGCATATTCTTCACGATAAAGATACTCCTGTTTTTCCTGCAGAAGCTGATCAAGGCATCGGGCATCTCGGTTATCGACAGGGTGTTCGGTGCTGTTCTCGGGCTGGCCAAGGGGGTTGTCATCGCGGTTTTTGCCTGCACGATCCTGCAGCTTGCCCTTCCAAAGGACTCGGCGATCCTGAAGAACTCCGAACTCCTGCCCTACGCGAACAAGCTCGTGTCCTCGGCAAGGGGCCTCCTGCCAGGCGACATATACCACCACATCAAAAAGACCTGACACTCAATTTTTTTGGCGACGCCCCCATCAGGACCCGCCGGCCGCCGATGACCCGGGGCCGCACGTCACCATGCGAGGAGGCTATTCGTCCTTCTCCTGGTAGTCGGAGTTCTCCTCCAGGACGATGTCCTCTACATCGAGCACATACTCCTCGACATCCTCATCGCCCTCGATGGCTCCTTCCATCTCTTCGGGAACGGCCCTGGCATCGGACTTCGCCTTGGCGATGGGCCTGCGCTTCTTGCGCTTGAGCATTTTTTTGGTTTCTTCGTTATTCTGATCCTCTCCGCAGGCAGGACACACGGGAGCGGGCTTATTCAAATCATAGAATTTGGTGCCGCATTTGTAGCACTTATATCGTTTCCCTAAATCTGCCACCAAATATCTCCTTTACTCTCGCAGAATTTTCCCTGTATAGTTCAGCAGTGTCTATTGGTTTGTCAAGACAAAAAAACACTGCGAGAGACTTTATTCGTTCAATGATTTCTACTAGTTGTTGACTTGCGAGAGAGAGACCGATACAATGAGTAACCGCATGAAGCATTTTCCTCCGCTCAAGATCATACTCCTTTTCGGCGCCTGTTTCCTGGCGTTTGCCTGTGCGGCGCCGGTACAGAAGGCTGCAGCGCCCCAGGACCCCAAATCGTTGTATGACAGGGCACTGGTCCAGGAAAAATCCGGCAACACCCAGAGCGCATACCAGTCGTACATCTCGATCTGGAAGCTCTTTCCCAATCACGAGCTCGCGCCACAGGCACTCTACCGGGCAGGCTCCCTCATCTCCGCCAGCAACCCCTCGAAGGCGAGTGAGCTGTACCGGTCGTTTCTGGGATCGTACGCGCGTTCCCCCCTGAAATCGCAGGTCATAGGAGACCTTCTGGAGGCGGAGGTCCGTCTCGGTCGATTTTCGCAGTCGATCGATCTCTTCACCGAGTTCTACGGTGAAAGCCACGACCCCGATCTCGTCCAGCCGGGCATCAGGCTTGTCCGGGGGCTCTCAGGCGCACGGAGATACCAGGAATCACTCGATCTCATCAGCATGATGTTCCCCTATGTGGATAAATCTTCGCAGGAATCGCTCCTCCCCTACTGGAAGACCGGTGTAGAGAATACTGGCCGGGTGGAGCAGCTCCACAAAATCGAGCAGGGCGTCCACGACAACCGTCTGCTGGACGTGCTCCTTGCCCGGCAGGTGGATCTCTACATCGAGCAGGGCAAAAACGACATGGCCCGCAGCATCATATCCCGGCTCGGGCCCGGAAAAGGCCTTTCCCGGTGGACCCAGAGCGGCTCCCCCGAAGCCAAGAAAACCATCGGCGTGCTCGTCCCCTTGAGCGGCAAGTGGGAGACGGTGGGGCAGAAGGTGCTCAAAGGCATCCAGTTCGCCTCCCGGGTGTTCAGCACGGACGACTCGCCACAGGTGGAATACCTCATCCGCGACTATGGCAACGACGAGCAGTCGATCCCATCCATCATCGAAGAACTCGATACCAGAGAAGACATCATCGCGCTCATCGGACCGGTGGGCGAGTCCGCAGGCAGCATCGCCTGTGCAGAGGCGCGCAAGAGAGGGATCCCGTCCTTTCTCTTCACCCGTGCCGATGTGGTCCCGAACCAGATATCCTATTGCTTCAGCAACTTCATATCCATCGATGTCCAGGCCGAGGCCCTTCTCAGGGCGGCCGCCGACATGAACATATCGCGCTTCGCCGTCTTCTATCCCAGCGATCACTTTGGGAATTCCTTTACCCGGATATTCAGCAGCAAGGCGCCCGAGTTTGGCATCAGCGTGGTCCGCACGGTCGAGTATTCATCGGATCTGGTCGATTTCAAGGGGGCAGTGAAGAAACTTGTCGAGCACCTTCCCGAAAACAATCCACCGGATTTCGATGCACTCCTCATCCCTGACACGGCCATCAACTCCGCCATGGTCGCCTCGTACCTCCCCTACCTCAATATCAAGGGCGTGCGGCTCTTCGGCCCCACCCTCTGGGACTCTCCCGATTTCATCCGGGTGGGGGGCAGGTATGTCGATGACTCGGTGTTCGTGAGCGGTTTCTTCGCCAACTCGCAGCTGGATTATGTGCAGGAGTTCAATGACCAGTTCTACTATACGTTCGGCTACAATCCTTCCGTGTGGGAGGCGAGCGCATATGATACGGCAACGATCCTCCAGAATCTCATAAGCGGTGACCCTGCCTCGCGCGAGGCCCTGCAGGGCCTCATTGCCTCGCTTCAGGACTATCCCGGACTCACCGGCTCCACGTCATTTTCTCCCGACGGGTCGGTGGAAAAGATCATTTATGTTCTGAGCGTCAAGAACTCGGCTGTGTACGAAATCGCCCCTTGATGTTCGCGCTGTTTTATCATAAGGATCACCTGCTATGAAGAATGCTGTCAGTGCCTTTCTCTTATTGGCCCTGGTGCTCATCGTGGGAGGCTGCGCCCATGACGAGACAAAAATCCGTTCGGCCCAGGAGCTGTTCCAGGAGGCCACCGAGCTTGCCGAAAAGGGGAAGGTGGAAAAGGCCGTCGAGAAATTCATGGAGGTCCGCACCTACTACCCCGGCGATGAGCTCGCCCGAAAGGCCCTCCTTGCCACGGCCGACCTTCACTATGACGAGGAGGACTATGCCTCGGCGCTCCAGAGCTACGAGGAGTTCCGGCTGCTCTATCCCACCGATTACGAGGCCGGGTACTGCCTCTATCGGATCGCCATGACCCATTTCAACCAGATCGGCACCTTCGACAGGGACCAGACCGAGACCGTCCGCTCGATTCAGACCTTTGAGAACTTCCTCTCGTCCTACCCGGACTCTCCGCATGCGGAAGACGCGAAGGTCCGGCTGGCCGAGGCAAAGAGCGTGCTTGCAAAACACTATGTATATATCGGGAAGTTCTATCTGAAGAAAAAAGAGCATGGGGCCGCGTGCAAGCGTTTCCAGTATGTGCGGGAGCACTATCCCAACGTGCCCCTGGACGACGATCTGGATGAGCTCATTTCCCGTTCGTGCCAAACCCCGGAGCAGGCGAACCAGTAACCGCATCCTCATGGGGGTCAGATCTCTCCATATGACACTTAAGTGTCTATGTTGAGACTTAACCCCGATCCTGCAACATCCCGGTTTACCGGATTTATATTACACCTGTTGTACTTTTCCTTCATACACTGTAACATAATGCAACAGTCTCACCCTGCCCCGCCTGGGGATGCCCATGCGGCCTTCCCGCAAGCTATGGGTATCACTTCCCTTTATCGATATGGCATGCTTATAGCATATCCCGGCAGTGATAACCTGTGGCAAGGACGCGGCATATGACAAAGAGGGAGATCATTCGAACACTTATCTTGAGCCCGCTCTACCTCAGCCTCAAACTCAGAGAACGGGTGAAGCTGATTCGCGCGTTTAGACCGACACAGTGACACAACCGGGGGTCTGGACCCTGCTCATCCCCCCACACCCAGCTTGCGGACGTTGTCCACTCGTACCGTGAAGTGGACGCGGTCGAGGTACTCCAGAAAGGGAATGGCATACTTGCGGCTGACGCCGATAATCTGCTTCATATCCGCGGGCGCAAGCGAATCATGTTCGCGAATGAACTGGCGGACCTTTTCCTTGAGCCGGGAGACCGCGGACTCGGTGAGATACACATCGTCCTTGATCTTGGTGAGCCTTCCCTGCCGGGTGAGGAAGCCGAGCACTTCCTCCATCTGCTTTAAGTCCAAGGAAAGGCGCTCTGCGATCTCCTGAACGCGCGGCGGCTCGAAGCCGCTCGCGGAGAGTATGGCATAGACCTTCTCCCCTGCGGCGCCCATGGCATCGCCGAGCGAGGGGCTGAAGCCTTTCTCTCTGATATCGGGGCCGACTTCCTCGATTTCACCCTTTTTCATGAGATCAGTCAGCAGCTTGTGAAAGAGCTTTGGATCCACGCTCCCCTTGAGTGCCGAGCGCAGGTGCTCGCGGGAGATGCCGGGGGAGGAGGCATGGTCTCTATGGTATTCCTTCACCTTCTCCAGGATGAGATCTTTGAGCGAGAGCGCATAAGACTCAAAGACATAGAGATCGTTGTTGGGATCGAAGCGTATGATCTGTCCGGATGACAGGAGCTCAGCCAAGCCCTTGTCCAGGGACGAGCCTCCGTCGGCGAAGACCGCGGCGAGCTCCTTTTTCGATATGCCCCGGACCCCTGCATCCCTGATGATGCCTGCGACCTGACGCACCTTCTCCGAGCTCAGCAGATCCCGGGCGATTTCCTCGGAAAACCTCCGGCGGGGCGAGGGATTGAGCACTGTGGCCCCTGCGAGCGTGTGGGAGGGAGAGATGCTCCGGATGATGAACCTATCGCCGAACGTCGCGATGACCGGCTCCTTGAGCCGTATCCTCGCCACATCGTGCCCGTCCACGGCGTGGATGCTCATCTCGCCGGTGAGCTCGGATGTGCCGAAGTGGATTTTGACCTCACCCTTCTTGGGCTTGGCTATCAGATCCAGCCGGGCGTCCAGGAGCCGCGTGGGTTTGAACACGCCTGCCGGCACCACCCACTGGCCCCGTTCGATGTCTTCCCGGGAAAAGCCCTGGAGGTTGATCGCCGTTCGCATGCCGGCCATAGCCCTGTCGGCATCATGTCCGTAGACCTGGATGTTGCGCACCCGGGCCTTGCGCCCGGCAGGCAGGACCTCGACCTCCTGATCCTCCTCGAACACTCCCTGCTTCATGGTACCGGTGACCACGGTCCCGAAGCCCTTGATGGTGAACACCCGGTCTACGGGCAAGACCGGGATGCCGGTGATCCGCCTTTCTTCCAAAGAGCGGACCTGCTCGTCAAGGACCTGCTTGAGCTCGTCGATCCCCTTGCCGGTCATCGAGCTCACGGCCACGATGGGCGCATCCTTGAGAAAGGTGCGAGACATGAAATCCTGGATGTCCGCATACGCAAGCTCCAGGAGGTCGTCGTCCACCGTGTCGATCTTGGTGAGAACGACCACACCCCGCTGGATGCCCAGGAGGCTGCAGATCTGGATGTGTTCGACGGTCTGGGGCATCACCCCTTCGTCAGCGGCAACCACCAGCATGACCAGGTCGATTCCCGACGCCCCGGAGAGCATGTGCCGGATGAACCTCACGTGGCCGGGCACATCCACCACGCCGACCTTCTCTCCGGAAGGAAGGTCCAGCGAGGTGAAACCGAGCTCGATCGTCAGCCCGCGCTGCTTTTCCTCTTTCAGGCGGTCGCAATCCACGCCGGTCATTGCCTTGATGAGCGATGTCTTGCCGTGGTCCACGTGTCCTGCGGTGCCGATGACGACTCTCTTCATAGTGGTTATGGTTTAATCAGATTACCCGCCTATCGTCAATTCCCTCATGCCTTGCCCTAAAGATCAATGGCCGGGACACGCAATGCTTATCCGGACAGAGGCGTGCATTCCCAAGACAGGTGCCTGCAGAGACCGCCCCCTTAGATATTGGGCTTGTGATTCACTGTCCGCGATCGTATAACGATAATCCACATATGGACAGGCGCATCGGCGTAATCTTGGTCGTTATCCTTGTGGAGCTTGCGTTCAGGCTCGTCTACAGCACTGTTTCACTCCCCGTGAACCCCCTGTTTTTCACCATGCTGGTCAGGGTGGTGGAAACGCTCATCATCCTCGGACTCGCATTTCGCCTCAGCGGGGTCTCGACCCGGTCGATACCGCGGGAGATCGCCATCGGTGCGGGTGTCGCCGCCGCTTTCGGCGCGGCTGTAGTCCTGGGAGACGCCGTCTCCAGGGCATTTCTCCAAGGAGGCGCTCTAAGGCTCCTCATCGGGAGGCAGGAGGTGGCGGATCCCGCCATGTTCTTTCTGGTCGGGTGCGTGATCGCCCCCTTTGCAGAAGAGCTCTTTTTCCGCGGCCTCCTCTATTCGTGGCTCAGACAGAGGATGCCCATGATTGCATCCATCGTCGTCTCGGCCCTGTTCTTTGCCGGCATGCACGGTTTCATCGCGCCGGTGCAGATCGTAGGAGGCCTGATATTCGCAGGTCTCTATGAATGGCGGGGCAATATCTGGGCGCCCTATACGGTCCATGCCGCAGCAAACTTCGGGATATGGATTCTCCCCTGGCTCTATCCGTCGTGGTGAGGCTGCGGCTCCATGGTTGGTAAAGGCTGTCCAGGATATGTTTCATGCCCGGCCATCCCATGCGCCTGCCATCATAAAGACTCTTGGAGAAGACAGAGGCGTATCCGGCTATGAACGTGCTTTCAGTGAACGGGTTGTGCAAGCGGTATGGCGACACGCTCGCCGTCGACGATGTCTCCTTCGAGGTGAACACGAACGAGATCGTGGGGCTGCTGGGACCAAACGGGGCGGGAAAGACCACGATCATCAACATGATCCTGGGCGTCCTCGAGCCGAGCTGCGGCACCATTAGCATCGAAGGGACGGATGTCCGCACCAGCCGGTCGCAGGCGCTTGCGCGTACCAATTTCGCAGCCGTGTATGCCCCGCTTCCGGGCAACCTGACCGTGTATCAGAACCTGCGCGTCTTCGGGCTGATCTATGCGGTGAAAAACCTCTCATCCAGGATCGAAGAGCTCCTCGCACAGTTCGATCTCACCTCATTTCGAAACGTGAGATGCGGTGTGCTCTCTTCAGGTGAGCAGACGCGCGCAAGCCTTGCCAAGGCCATGCTCAACCGGCCCCACCTCCTTCTGCTCGACGAGCCGACCGCATCGCTCGACCCTGCGACGGCCCGCGAAATCCGCTCGAAAATCCGGTCGTTCGCATCACAGAGCACCGGAGGCGTGCTGTGGACCTCGCACAATATGTACGAGGTCGAAGAGGTATGCGACCGGGTGCTCTTTCTCTCGCGCGGGAAGATCCTGCTCCAGGGCGATCCGAAGTCCCTGCCTGCCGAGCATGGCAAGGAGAACCTCGAAGAACTTTTCATCACGGTTGCTCGCGAACCCCTCACGCTCGGAGACAGGAGAATGCCGTGAACCTGAACCGCGTGTCTGCAATTGTGCTTCGCCAGTTCTATCTCATCCGCGGGAGCTTCTCGCGCGTGGTGCCGCTCTTTGCCTGGGTCGCCATCGACATCGTGCTCTGGGGATTCATCACGAAATATCTCAACATCGTTACGGCCAGCGGACTCAACTTCGTGCCTATCCTCCTGGGCGCGGTTCTGTTCTGGGATTTCTTCATCAGGGTGATGCAGGGGGTGACCATGGCCTTTTTCGAAGACGTGTGGTCCAGGAACTTCCTCAATTTCTTTGCCACGCCGCTTTCCATCGCCGAATATCTGGGCGGTCTCGTGCTCTCCAGCATCATCACGAGCTCGATCGGACTCGTCGTGATGCTCGTGCTCGCAACACTTGTGTTCGGGCTTTCCTTCTTCATCTTCGGCCTCGCGATCTTTCCCTTTCTCCTGGTGCTCTTTCTGTTCGGGATTGCACTCGGCATCTTTGCGAGCGCCATGGTGCTCAGGCTCGGCCCCTCGGCGGAGTGGTTCGTGTGGCCGGTGCCGGCCCTTCTCTCACCTTTTGCCGGAGTTTTCTACCCGCTCTCTACACTGCCCGGGTGGATGCAGTATGTCTCATACCTGCTCCCTCCCTCATACGTGTTCGAAAGCATGCGCTCGATCATATCCGGCGGGTCAGCCTCGGACGAAGCGCTGCTCCTGAGCGGGGGCCTTGCCGTGCTGTATATCCTGCTCGCAGGCCTGTTCTTCACCCGAACCTTCCGCCACGCCGTACGCACGGGCCTCCTCGCCCGCTACAGCGCCGAAAACGTTGCCTAGATGTTGGGGACTGTAATGTGAACACGTCCCCAAATTCTTATCGGATGTTGAAATATTCAACGAGCATGAGGCTCAGCTGGGGCACATAGGTGATGACGGCAAGGCCTATGAGGAGGATGACGAGGAACGGCACCGAGGCCTTGTACAGGGTCATCACCGGCTTGTTGAACCGGAAGCACGAGATGAAGAGGTTCATCCCCACGGGCGGTGTGGAATAGCCTATCTCAAGGTTTGCCAGAAAGATGATGCCCAGGTGGACGGGGTTGATGTCATAGCTCGCGGCCATGGGGATGATCAGGGGGACCACCACCACGAGCGCGGAATAGATG
>Ga0208198_1000201_pt1 | contig 73599 bp, 59 predicted proteins | sample AD_JPNTR2_MetaG_FD_184446 | JGI IMG/M metagenome (GOLD analysis project Ga0208198, IMG submission 184446) | Active sludge microbial communities of municipal wastewater-treating anaerobic digesters from Japan - AD_JPNTR2_MetaG (SPAdes) (version 2) | ecosystem: Engineered > Bioreactor > Anaerobic...
CTTCGCTGGGGGGCTTGGCACCTTATACCTTCCGCCAGCAGCATGCATGCAAACCTGCAGCCTGATGAAAGGAGGAGCTGTTCGGATCATTCTCGCGGACCGTGTCTTGACAGTGGGGGGCACTTTGGAGCCTCCTGCCTCAAGAACAGCCTTAACGTTACTCAGGGACTGCAGTGTTTGGTCCTCGACACTTTCCGGTATCTCCCCTGTTACAGGATGAACCGGGAGTTGGCCGGATACAAACAGGAATCCGTTCCCTTTCACTCCCTGAGAATAAGGTCCTATTGCTTTAGGTGCAGCATCTGTTTTGATGTATTGCTTCTTCATTTGCTACTACCAGCTCCTTACATTTACCAAGTTGCGTCTTACGAGCCTCTGATTATATTTTGTCGATCGCATCATGTTTAATTCGACATCTGCTGCATAAAACCTCCAAAGCGCTCGGGTTCTTGATCTTATTTCTTGAGGCGACTTCTTCGCGTTTGATAGCTCTGATATTACAACTTCTAAGGGCTGTCCGAGCCGGCTCCACTGCTTTAATGACCTCGAAATCAGGCTGAAAGACCCAGTAAACTGATCTGTAGCAGTTCTATACAGCCTTATACGCTTCCCTGGCTGCAGAAACCCCGACCCCGGCTTCCATATGGAATCCTTGAGCAGCAAGGGCTTCTTCCAGGGCGGCAAGGACAAGCATGACGTTTTCACGGTTACAAGAATGGCCCATAAGACCTATGCGCCAGATACGTCCCTTGATCGGGCCGAGGCCGCCGCCTATCTCCAACCCATAATTGGTCAATAGGTAATTGCGCACACCGGCATCGTCCACGCCTTCAGGGATTATAACTGAATTCAACATCGGAGCCTGGTAGCCACTCTGGGCAAACAGTTCAAGACCCATAGCGGTAAGGCCCGCCTTCAGCGCATTGCTGTGAAGAATGTGTCTGGCGAATCTGGCTTCAAGCCCCTCTTCATGAATGATGCGGAGACTCTCATAGAGAGCATAAATCATATTGATAGGCGCAGTATGGTGGTAGAACCGCTCCTTACCCCAATAGCTACGAAGCATCGTTATGTCAAGATACCAGCTCTGCACCTTGTTCTTACGGGCGGCCAGCTTCTCCTCAGCCCGCTTGTTTACGGTAATAGGGGCCAGTCCCGGAGGACAGGATAAGCACTTCTGAGTACCGCTATAGACCACGTCCATTCCGTCTTCGTCCACGCGGACAGGGGCGCCGCCCAGAGAAGTCACAGCGTCCACCACCAGGAGCGCTCCATACTTCTTGGCGATTTCCGCTACAGATTTTATGGGCTGCAGCACTCCGGTGGATGTCTCCGCATGCACAATCCCTACGATATCTGCAGGACGGTCTTTTAGCGCCTTTTCAATTTCGTCGGGCTCGATGATCTTTCCCCACTCTCCTTGGATAACTGCAAGCTCCCCGCCGCATCTTTGGACGATATCCGCCATCCTTTCACCAAAGAGCCCGTTTATGCATATAAGAACCTTATCGCCGGGCTCGATAAAGTTGACCAAGGCAGTCTCCATACCGGCGCTTCCTGTACCTGATATGGGAATGGTGAACTCATTCGACGTCATAAACGTCTTAGTCAAGAGGTCCTTGGTTAGGTTCATTATGTCCAGGAACTCCTTATCAAGATGACCAATGAGCGGCGCTGAAAGCGCACGAAGCACTCGGGGATGAACATTGCTCGGCCCGGGTCCCATTAATATTCTACCTTTTGTTCGAATCTCGGGGTATCTCTCCATGTCAGTCATGGAACGCTGCACCTCCTCGGGCTTTCTCTATGCATCATACCATCTACGCGTGAGGTGCGGCAACAAGGGCGCTCCGCCACTCAGTTGCGGGAACATCCCGTCTTCTGTCCTACTTCTGTCTCACCAATGAAACACATCACTGTAAGTGGAAGACATATATGAATTCAGCAATAACTTCAACTTTTACACTAATTGACCTTCTACCGAAGGCTAATTCGTTCTTTCATCCACATGGCTCCGGAACGAGATTTAGCAGGGAGAGCCCAGCCCCTCCCTGCTAAAATAATACTTTCCTGTTCAACCTGCATTCCCGTATCAATATAACCTGGCTTTTACCTAGCTGTCTGTCGGCCTCGCCACACGAACCATGGAAGCCCTGATAACTTCATCTTCATAAGTGTATCCTCTCCTAAGCTCATCCACAACAGTATCTGTGTCTACATCGCCGTCGTCACACACAGCCACTGCTTCATGGAAGTTAGGATCAAACGGCAGACCTACTGCCTCGATAGGCTCGACTCCTTCAGCAGCAAGGATATCCAGGAGCTTTCTCATGATCATCTCGACACCTTCGCGCAAGGCTTCATAGTCAGCCTCCGCAGCCAAGGCACGCTCCATGTCATCAACAACTGTAAGGAGCTTGAGAATCATGTCCTTTTTGCCGGATCGTATGTGAAAGGCGAGATCTCTCGCCATCCTACGCTGGTAATTGTTGAGATCAGCTAAGGCACGCAAATACATGTTCCAGTTCTCGGCGGCTTTAGCTTCAGTTTCCGCTAATCTTTCCTCCAGATCCTCCCGGGTTTCGACGTCCCCAGTCATGGTGTCGCAAGTTTCGACTCCCTCCGGAGCTATAACTTCCTCAGCCGCATTATTTTCGGCAGTTAACTCACGGGAATCTGCACACGGATCTTGTCTTTCAGACTTCATTTGCATAGTCACCGCCTATCATTCATATATACCGTTCCCTTCAATCTACGGATTTGAAGTCAGCATCAATAACATCATCGTCTCCGCCATTGGAGTCAGATCCGTCGGCCCCGGCTGTGTTGCCGTAGTCAGGCCCGCCGCCGGACTCGCTGCCTGAAGATGCCTGAGCAGCCTTATATATCTCCTCAGACATTTTGTAAGAAGCTTCTTTCACTTCTTCCATAAATTGTCTGATAGACTCTATGTCATCATCGGCAATAGCCTTCTTAAGCCGTTCGAGTTCAGATTCTATCTTGGCTTTTGTCTCCTCTGGGATCTTATCCCCGGATTCCTTCAAAGTCCTCTCAGTCGTATACACCAGGGTATCAGCAGCATTCTTTAATTCAACTTCTTCACGACGCTTCCTGTCTTCCTCGGCAGCCTGTTCCGCAGCACGCACCAGATTTTCGATTTCTTCTTTCGACAGCTGTGTGGATGCAGTGATTGTAATGCGCTGCTCTTTCCCGGTTCCCAGATCCTTTGCAGTTACGTTGACTATGCCGTTGGCATCAATATCAAAAGTCACCTCAATCTGTGGAATTCCGCGGGGTGCAGGAGGAATTCCGTGTAACATGAACCGCCCGAGCGTCCTATTATCTCGCGCGAATTCACGCTCGCCTTGGAGCACATGGATGTCAACAGACGTCTGTCCGTCTGCAGCTGTACTGAATATCTGGCTCTTGCGCGTAGGTATAGTCGTATTTCTCTCAATTAACTTCGTGAACACGCCGCCAAGGGTCTCTATACCCAATGAAAGAGGAGTTACGTCTAAGAGAACTATGTCCTTTACTTCTCCGGATAGGACTCCTGCTTGAATGGCTGCGCCGACTGCTACGACTTCGTCCGGATTTACGCCCCGGTGAGGCTCCTTGCCGGTAAGATTCTTCACGAGATTCTGTATTACAGGCATTCGAGTAGCGCCACCTACCAATACCACTTCATCGATATCATCAATAGAGAGTTTTGCGTCAGCAATAGCCTGCCTAAACGGCCCTTTGCACCTTTCAGTAAGATCTCCGGTGAGCTCCTCGAATTTAGCTCGGGTAATCTTTGTTTCCAAGTGCTTTGGACCGGTCTGATCCGCGGTAATGAACGGAAGGCTGATAGTAGTTTCAAAAACCTGAGACAGCTCGATCTTGGCCTTCTCAGCAGCTTCAATCAGCCTCTGTAACGCTTGGCGGTCTTTTCTAAGGTCAATGCCTTGGTCGCGCTGAAATTCGTTTGCAATATACTCCACAAGCCTTTGGTCGTAGTCATCGCCGCCAAGGTGCGTATCGCCTGCAGTGGACTTGACTTCAAATACGCCTTCGCCTACTTCCAGTATTGACACGTCGAACGTGCCACCGCCTAAGTCCCATACGAGAATCGTCTCATTCTTTTTCTTATCAAGCCCATAAGCTAACGCAGCAGCTGTAGGCTCATTGATAATCCGAAGAACTTCAAGCCCGGCTATACGTCCGGCGTCCTTAGTCGCTTGTCTCTGCGAGTCGTTGAAATACGCGGGAACTGTAATAACCGCCTGAGTAACGGATTCTCCCAAGAACTTCTCCGCATCCATCTTCATCTTTTGAAGAATCATCGCTGAAATTTCTTCAGGGGAATAATCCTTTCCCGTGGCCGGAACATCGAATCTTACCCCATTATTCGGGCCTGCGCTCACCCTATACGGAACACGCCCCCGCTCCTCTTTGATTTCGTCATAGCGACGTCCCATAAAGCGCTTGATAGAGTAAAGTGTGTTTTCAGGGTTTAGTACAGCCTGCCTCCTGGCAAGTTGGCCAACCAACCTTTCACCGTTCTTGCTGAAACCTACTACTGATGGGGTTAACCTCGCTCCTTCCGCGTTTACGATTACCGTGGGATTCCCGCCTTCCATTACGGCGATTGCTGAGTTTGTTGTGCCGAGGTCAATGCCAACGACTTTCCCCATTGTAATTCTCTCCTTCCATTCGCGAGCTCATCTAATAGAATAACCGAAACCGTTATGCCTCCTCAAGACTGGCCGTCACCCTCATCGCAGTTGGAATCCGGGGAAGTTCTCTTAGCACGTTCGATAATCTCACGATACTTAATTGTCATCTTTCCCATTTTCGATTCCATCTCGAGGATGATCTTGACTCCTGCGAGGTTGACGCCCTCTTCAGAAACCAGGGTGCGTATGCGTTGTAGCAACAATAGATCATTCTCAGAGTACAGCCTGATATTGGCTTCAGTGCGGTGAGGTTCCAGTAAACCTTCCCGCTCAATCACCCTCAAAGTCTGTGGACTGACTCCGAGCAAACGAGCGGCCACGCCAATTGTATAAACCGGTTCATCAGGACCATGTAACCTCAACTCTGGTCACCTCGGGTATTTTGGGTTCCAGTGGATATTATAATCTATATAAGGAAGTTGCATCAAGCCTCATATAACATGTTTTATAAGAAAGTTATATTGATTGGTTTAATGTTCTTTATTAATAGCAAATAACTGACTCTCCTTCTTAAACTAACATTTTCTTCATCTTCTGATTGCCCCGATATGTTCGGAACCGCCATGAAAGCAGAGCCGGCCTATTCATACTGTAAACTCCGTAAGCTGATCCGGAATGCAAAACAGAGGACAAACGACTTCTATGTCGAAAGCTGAAAAATATAGTCACTGATTCCACATAGGCGTAACATAAAGGAAGGTGTTCCCACTATGCTTGATTCCATTCGTCGCGATAAACTGGTCAGACTCTGCAGGGACATGATTTGCTGTCCCAGTCCTTCAGGACACGAAGACCGTATAGTGAACCTTATCCGTGATACCATGATATCTCTTGGGTACAATGAAGTCAGCATAGACAGATACGGCAATGTAATCGGCAGGATTATCTTTCCTACACCCGGCAATAGAATACTTTTCGATGGACATATGGATCATGTTGACGTAAGTAGCCCGGAAGAATGGACCGTACCGCCTTTTTCAGGAACAATCAAAGACAACCGTGTCTACGGACGTGGGGCCAGCGACATGAAAGGCAGCCTGGCTGCGATGATTCTGGCTGCAGCGTACCTTCGGGAAGACTACGGACACATGCTTCGAGGAGAAATCATTGTAGCAGGCATTGTCCACGAGGAATGCTTCGAAGGAGTAGCCAGTGGAGAAGTAGGCGAATCATACAAGCCTGACTATGTTGTAATAGGGGAAGCCTCCCAGCTGAACCTGAATGTGGGACAACGAGGACGAGCTGAAATAGTAGTCGAAACTCAAGGGAAATCAGCCCATTCCTCAAATCCTGAGGCCGGGCTTAATGCCGTAAAGAAAATGGTAAAAATTATCTCAGCAATTGAACACCAATACATGCCTCCAACCCATCCGTTCTTAGGGAAAGGCATCATCGAACTTACAGATATAATTTCATCACCCTATCCAGGCGCAAGCGTCGTCCCTGAGAAGTGTAAGGTGACATTCGACAGAAGACTTCTTGTAGGAGAAACTGAAGAATCCGTCTTAGGGGAAATCGAGTCTGTCATTGCCCGTATCGCCGAAGATGACCCCGAGCTCAAGGCAGCTGTAAAGTTGGCAGTCGGAGAAGCTAAGTGTTATACAGGTGAACTGATACAGGCTAAGCGATTCGCACCTGCATGGCTTATTGACCGGAATCACGAATTCGTCAGAAAATCTCTGGACGGACTTCATGAAGCAGGCCTGAAACCTAAGATCTCCAAGTACGATTTTTGCACTAATGGGAGTTACTATGCAGGTATCGCAGGTATCCCTACAGTAGGCTTCGGAGCGTCACGGGAAGACCTGGCCCACGTGACGGATGAGTACATTGAGATCGAGCAACTGGAAGGCGCATGCTTAGGTTACTACGGAATTGCCAGGTCTGTCCTGTCTGTCTAGTCGGATTATCCATCATAATCCATCATAAGTACTTATCATGAGGTGAATCCAATGACACAAATTGCTCTCATTGCGCCGTGTGATAGTCTAGCATCCATTGCAGCGAAAACAGCCAAAAAGACAGATATGGACTTACGAGTGGAGACTTCTTTACTCGATGATGCCATAGACGTAGCAAAACAACTGCAATCTGAAGGCATACAAGTCCTTATCAGTCGCGGCGGCACAGCACTGGTACTGCAAAACGCTCCTGAGTTAAACCTACCAGTAGTTGAAATCAGAGTAACAGCCTACGATGTAGTCCGAGCCATAGCCAAAGCCAAAGATTTCGGCCTACGCATAGGCGTAATCGGTTTTGAAAACATGGTTCTGGGTGCAAGTACCTTGGAAACAATATCGCCAGCTACCATACAAGAGTTCTTACTGGAGTCTCCCTATGAGGTTGAGAACAAAGTCCAAAGCGCCATAAGACAGGGCATGGATACCCTAATCGGTGGTGTCATAACTGTAAAGACTGCTGAGAAACTCGGCATTAACGCTGTTCTAATCGAATCAGGTCCGGAAGCTATAAGACACGCGCTTGACGAAGCAATACGAGTGTTACAGGTAAAGAAACAGGAAAACGCCAAAGCTGAACAGGTTAGGCTGATTCTGGACAGTGTATCAGACGGTATTGTGTCGTTCGACAGCAGAGAACGAATCACCCTTTTTAGTCAAGCCATGGAGAATCTAACCGGGGTTCGAAGGGAAGATGCGATAGGCAAGAATGTAGCGAAGATCATCCCTAAGATTCACTCCACAAGGAGATCCGCTTATACCAATGGTGTGGAACATCCGGAGATTCTAAGAGTAAATGAAACCTTGGTAAGTGTCAGCTCCGTACCCATCATGATTGATAATACTTGTGCCGGCACCGTAGTCACTTTTCAAGAAGTTAGCAGGCTTGAAACCCTTGAAAAAAACCTTCGTAGAAAACTATACTCCCATGGCCATATCGCCAGATTCAATTTCAGTGATATCATCGGAGAAAGCGACTGCATGAAGACTACAATGGCTATGGCCCGACGTTTTTCTGAAGTAGACTCAACAGTGCTCATTCTGGGTGAAACCGGTACCGGAAAAGAACTTTTCGCTCAAAGCATTCATAACAACAGTCCGAGAAAAAACGGTCCTTTTGTCGCTGTTAACTGCGCAGTGCTGCCTGAGAATCTCCTCGAAAGCGAATTGTTCGGATATGTTGAAGGCGCTTTTACCGGAGCAAGAAAGGGAGGCAAACCCGGGCTATTCGAGTTAGCCCATGGAGGCACAATATTCCTCGATGAAATAGGCGCCTTGCCCTTGAGGCTCCACGGTCGTCTCCTTAGGGTGCTACAGGAGAAAGAGGTAATGCGGCTGGGAGACGACAAAATCATTCCGGTTGATGTACGGATAATCTCAGCGTCCAATAAGGACCTAAAAAAGTTGGTACATCAAGGCGCTTTTCAGGAGGATCTCTATTACCGCCTTGATGTGCTAAAGCTTATTCTGCCTCCGTTACGTGAAAGATTGGAGGATATTCCGTTATTAGTGGAAGCCTTCTCAAATGCGATTTCTCGGGATATGGGAATACCCTTTAAAGGCTTCACCAATGATGCCCTTTCTCTCCTCTCAACTTATGACTGGCCTGGAAACGTCAGACAATTACGAAATACGATAGAGAAATGCATAGTCCTTTATCAAGGCAGTCCTGTCACAAAGCGGGATATGTTAACCGTGCTTTGCGATGATCTGTATCACGCTCCTGACAACTTAGACAACGCGAATAAGCCTCTTCACCACATTGTAGATAAAACAACCAAAAAAGCAATTCTAAAAGCCTTGGAATCAACAGGAGGGAATAAGGGTGAGGCAGCCCGTACCCTCGGCATTAGTCGGAGCACATTGTGGCGGAAGTTGCAAAATGAGTAATCACAAATTGAAAATGTTTCATTTATGAATAGACTTGTTGCGATATTGCAACATTTGTGCGTATCTGATTCCAACTCGCTAACTCCTCGCTGTCTCTCTTTCCCCCTGAAAGCTGCCTACTATAAGCCTTGCCTATTAATTGGCATGACTCTTGCATTATTTAGCGTGTAATAGACAAATTACATCATTCAATCCAAGAATCTTACCAAGAATCTTACACCATACATTTACCAAATCATTTGCTAACACATATCACACACTTGCAACACATTTTGACGCAAACACACGCCTTAATTAACGAATACTCAGGACTACCTCAAATTGAGGAGGGTGCCAAGGAATGCACGTCCAGCTTGACTACGGTAAATCTCACATTACTCTTGATTTGAGTAAACTTGAGAATGCATCTGTTATCAGCGGCCGAAGTATTGACCCCTTAGCTAACCTTTCAAGCGAGGTCTCTCTAAAACTTCAACACCCAACAGGCAAGCATCGCTTGGCAGATGAAATCAGGCAGAAAAACGCCGAAAGCGTTCTAATCATCATTAACGATATTACCAGACCAACACCATATGAAGATATCCTACCGCCTATCTTGGAAGAACTACATAAAGCAGGTGTTCCCATAGAAGGCATAAAGTTTCTAATTGCAACCGGCATCCACAGGGAGATGACTGCAGACGAAATTCGGACAGTTGTGGGGAGCGAACTAGTCGATACCTATGAGGTAATAAACCATAATTGTGATGAAGAAGATAACTTAATTTACATGGGTACGTTAAAATTCGGCACAGAATTTTATGTTAATCGTCATTGTGTGGACTCAGATTTCGTGATGGTAACCGGCGTAATCGCTCCTCATTATTTTGCCGGGTATTCAGGGGGACGTAAATCCATCTTGCCAGGCATATCAGGACGTCAAAGCATAAAGCACAACCACGCTCTCATGGCATCCGAAGAGGCAAGGACGTGCAATCTGGATGGAAACCCTGTTCATTTGGAAATGATAGACGCTGCCCTCAAAGTTAGTGTGGACTTCATGGTTAATATCGTAACTGATAGCCATGGTCGTGCTGTAAAAGTAGTGGCAGGGGATGTAGAAGAAGCTTGGCTCGAGGGAGTGCAAATCGGACGAGACTTGTTTGTCACCCATATAGATGAGCTTGCTGATGTAGTAATCGCCTGTGCCGGCGGCTATCCGAAAGACATCAATGTCTATCAAGCACAAAAGGCAATTGACAACGCCGCCCGAGCTACAGCACCTGGCGGAACAATTATTATCGTCGCTGAATGTCCCGAGGGATTGGGGGAGCCAACCTTTGAGAATTGGATGTTTGAGGCTAAATCACCGGATGATGTCTTAATGCGCTTTTCATCCGGATTTGAGCTGGGTGGTCATAAGGCATATAGCTTGGCAAAGGTAGTAAAAGACAAGGAAATAGTTCTTGTGTCCGGTCTCGATGACGACATTGTCAGGAGACTGTTTTTCACACCTGCTAAAGATCTGGAACAAGCTCTCCAATATGCTCGAGCTAAACACGGCCCGGATCACAAATGCATTGTTATGCCTAAAGCAGGTACGATTGTTCCATGGCTGGAGGTGGTGCGATAGATTCAGCCAGATAGAACTGAATCCCTGTAAAACCACATTATTAGAGGAGGTCGAAGTGATGAGGAAAATATCCAAGGTTGCTATTCTCTGTTTAGTTATTATTATGGTGACGGGAACCGGCGTTTCGACACTTGCCTCTAACAAGTTCCCTGAAAAGTCTGTCAACTACATCATATGCTTTAATCCAGGTGGAGAATCAGATATCACTGCCCGATTGCAGCATAAGTACCTGGAGGAAGCTCTGGGACAAAAGGTAGTCATCGTGTATAAGATCGGTGGCGGCGGTGCAATAGGATGGTCCGAACTTGTAAGGTCAAAACCTGATGGATACACAATATCCGGAGACAACCTTCCACACACCATAGTACAACCGCTACAGCGAAAAGATGCCGGGTACACAACTGAGCAACTTAAACGAACATACTGCTTTGAACTCACGCCAAACGTCCTCGCAGTCAGACAAGACAGTCCCTTCAAGACGCTGGAAGAATTCGTAGAATACGCGAAGAAATATCCTGAAGCAGTTACAGTAGGCGGAAGCGCCAGCTGGTCTGCAGGACATCTTGCAACCATTGAACTCGAACATCTGGCAGATATCAAACTAACTTACATACCTTTCACCGGGTCAGGCGCTGCTGTGCCCGCCTTGCTCGGAGGACATGTATCAGCGTTAATGACCTATACAAGCATGATCGGACAGCATCCTGAGATGAGAGTGCTCGCTGTGGCTTCAGATCAGAGATCACCGGTTTGTCCGGACGCTCCTACTTTTCAGGAATGTGGATATGACCTTGTAGAAGGCTGCTACAGAGGTGTTTCTGTACCTCCCGGAACCCCTGATGAAATCGTAAACATCCTTGCAGAGGCCTTTGATAAGGTCAACCGCAATCCGGAATTCCAGAGTAAAATGGAAGAGTTAGGTTATCAAATGGTATATCTCGGACCTGAAGAATATGAAAAACTCGTCCGCGAGAAAACAGTCTACTATACTGAACTCCTCAGAGAACTCGACGCTCTGGCTAAATAGCAATTGAAACAGCAATACGTTTGACATACGAGGGTAGAGGGCAACGACATCGTAGCGAAACTACGAAACACGTTGCCCTCCCCTCCGGAATCAAAGTCTTACACTCGCATCGTGTTGGGATTGGAGGATGAGGTATGAACCCAATAGTTAGTGGAATAATGCAAGTCTTAACCCCAACCAATTTCTTGTTCATGCTTGCGGGTACAGTAGGAGGCCTCATAGTCGGGGCGCTGCCGGGACTTACTGCTACAATGGCTACTGCCCTAATCGTGCCTTTTACATTTACAATGCCGCCTCTTTCGGGACTCGCAACACTTGGCGCCATTTATATGGCTGCTATATATGGTGGAGCCTTTTCTGCCATACTTGTCAATGCACCTGGAACCCCGTCTTCAATCGGAACTTGCTTTGACGGCTATCCCATGGCTAAACAAGGACGAGGCCAAGAAGCAATAATAGCAGCAACTATATCCTCCGTGGTAGGTGGCCTTCTCGGAATAATTGCACTTGCCCTTCTTGCTCCGCCCTTAGCAGCTGTCGCCATAAAATTCGGCCCACCTGAATACTTCTGGGTAAGTATATTTGGCATAACAATAATCTCGACTCTTTCATCTAAGTCAGCTCTCAAGGGGTTTATCGGCGGATGTCTGGGTATTCTCTTAAGTATGATCGGCATCTCGCCTGTGGGCGGAGACGTGAGATTTACCTTTGGAATATCGGCTATGCAAGGCGGCATAGAACTGATTTGTGGGCTAATCGGATTATTCTGTATACCCGAAGTCCTAGCCTTAATAGTCCAAAAAGCAGAGGACCTGGAAAGATTAAAACCCAAGAAAGTGAAGGGCATCATTGGAACAACCACACGCCAAGTCCTGAAGCAAAAAGTCAATCTCTTAAGATCAGGCATTATAGGTACCATCGTAGGCATTATGCCCGGAGCAGGCGGCAGCATAGCAAATCTAATAGCGTATAACGAAGCAAAACGTGCATCGAAACATCCTGAGAAATTCGGCACAGGCATCATTGACGGTGTCATTGCTACAGAAACCGCAAACAATGCCACTGTAGGAGGAGGACTGATTCCCCTTCTTACTCTTGGCATCCCTGGAACCCCAACTGCTGCAGTCATCTACGGAGCTCTTCTAATCCATGGTCTTAGGCCGGGAATGGAGCTCTTTACCGTTCATGCAGACATAACTTATGGGTTCATCTTCTCCCTCCTTATCGCTACACTAATGATGCTTGTAGTCGGACTTGCTGTAGGTACCGGATTGAATGAGCTGTTGTCCAGGTTACCTGTGAGAATTCTCGTCCCGTCAATAGTCTTCTTGAGTATTATTGGTTCTTATGCTATACGGAATAACATGGCAGACGTTTTCATTATGCTTGCATTCGGCGCAGTAGGATATATTATTAAGCAGCTTGAAATTGACAGTGGGGCTGTTGTCCTAGGGCTTATCCTTGGACCTCTAGCTGAAGAAGGCTTTGTTCAATCCCTGCTTATGTCAAAAGCCTTACCTGTACCATGGACCATATTTTTCACTCGGCCGCTGTCCATCTTATTGATTGCCTTGTCAGCTCTCTCTTTGTTCTGGCCACTAATCTCAAAGCTAAAGGCACAGCGCCCCGGTAGGGAGGAGGGCTTTAATGTATAATCCTGATAGAACTGCAGCTATCCTGATGTTCGTAGTTGTGCTAATCTTTACGTTCCAGTTTTCAGACATTCCATCAACATACAGTCGTGTTTTTCCGAAAGCTGTCACATGGACTCTGGCAATCCTTTCGGCTATCCTCCTTATTCAGAGCTGGGTAACCCCACGGGTAGCGGAATACACAGACACTCGTGAACTCAAGAAAGTAGGGCTTGCCATAATCTTAATGTTTGGCTGGATAGCTTGTATCCGGTTTCTAGGTTTTTATCTCGCAAGCGTTGTGTTTTTTACTCTATTGATGATTTTGGTTGAGCCGTCTCTTTTGAAACAGAATAAGCTGATGGCTTCCATATTTATTGCAGCAGTGGAAATCGGCGCCTTTTACATGGTCTTTACAAGAGCGCTAAATGTGCCTTTACCAAGAGGAATAATCTTTCAGTAACTTGACTAAGATGCCCGTAAGCTTGGAGGATTCTTATGAATAAACTAGATATTGCTGTTATTCCAGGTGACGGTGTTGGTCCCGAAGTAATTCCGGAAGCCATAAAAACATTGAGAGCTATTTCCGAGGTTCATGGAGGCTTGTCCTTTGCATTTACTGAGTTTCCATGGGGTTGTGATTACTACCTGAAAACAGGACGTATGATGGATGAACATGGTCTCCGCGCACTTCGTGATTATCACGCAATTCTCCTGGGAGCAGTAGGTGCACCCAATCTTGTGCCTGACCATGTGTCTCTATGGGGGTTATTGCTTCCGATTCGAAAATCCTTCGATCAATATGTAAACCTCCGTCCAATAAAGCTCCTCCGAGGAGTGCCAGGACGGCTGGTTGGCAAAGGACCTGAAGATATTGACTTCGTTGTGGTTCGTGAAAATACTGAAGGCGAGTATTCAGGAGTCGGTGGCAGAGTCCATGTTGGAACACCCTTTGAAGTCGCAATACAAAGCAATATATTCACACGCACCGGAGTAGAAAGAATAATTAGATATGCCTTTGAACTAGCCCGAGAACGAAACAAAGCAAAACGGGTAGTATCTATCACAAAATCAAATGCATGCAACTACAGCATGGTTTTTTGGGATGAGGTGTTCCACGAAATTGCAGCAGAGTATCCTGAAATTGAGGCAACTCAAGTTCATGTGGATGCAGCAGCTATGTACATGATAACTCAACCCGAATGGTTTGACGTGGTTGTAGCTACAAACCTCTTCGGAGATATCTTGACAGATGAAGGAGCAGCAATTCAAGGGAGCATTGGCTTAGCAGCGGGCGCAAACCTAAATCCTGAAAAGAAGTACCCCTCTATGTTTGAGCCAATACATGGTTCAGCACCTGATATTGCAGGCAAAGGCATAGCAAATCCTATTGGAACCATATGGTCCGCAGCCTTAATGTTGGACTTCTTCGGATATCAGGACCTAGGCAAACTCCTCCTCTCAGCAATTGAGCAAACTCTCCTCAGTGATGGACTGAAACTGGCAGATTTCTATGGAAGCGCTACCACTTCTGAAATAGGCGATTTGATATGCAATAACATCTATAGACTTGCAACTTAGCTGACGGTAGTAAAGCATTCTCGGAGTAAACAGCCGCATCATATCAAGTTAGCCAATAGAAAAAAGAGGATGAGGCCCGCAGGAACTACGCCTTCCTATTTAATACATATGTAGACACGGGCCCACCTCTCTTCCCAAACCATCCCGGGCCGAAGAAAGCTAAAGGCACCGTCTTTGTTCCACAATTTACCATCATCTATTGAACACTTACCTTTCGGCATTAAGCTACCTTCAGTAAGAGTATTTTGCGTATATGATGTCCCCTTAAAAAGGCAAGATGTAAAGCAACATATGAAGGCAAACGGAAAACAATACACAGAGTGACAGATATTCTCTACATGCAGAGGAATAACTGTACCTGTGAAGAATTTACTTGCAAGAATACTCACGACAAGACAAGTAAAACCTAATGATCCAAAGCAGAGGGGGCATCCGTAAGTGCCGAGCCTATTCTTAACAACTGATCGACTGGTTTTGCGTGATTTCAAGATATCAGATTGGCAAAGGATCCATAGGTATGCATCTGACCCTGAAGTGGTGAAGTTCATGGATTGGGGACCGAACACTGTCGATGAAACAAAGGATTTTGTTCGTATGGCTATTACGTTTCAGAGGGATAATCCCCGCAGGCACTTTGACCTGGCAGTGGTCACCAAACCTGAAGATTGTCTTATCGGAGGATGTGGCATTTATGTTACGAGTCCTCATAACCGCGAAGCGTTTATCGGCTATTGCCTCAGCAGGGATTCATGGGGACAAGGTTATGCCACAGAAACAGCTAAAAGACTCCTTTCTTTCGGCTTTACCCAGCTAAAGCTACATAGGATTTTTGCTACATGCGACCCGCTTAACCTGGCCTCAGCCAGAGTCCTTGAAAAATGCGGCATGCAGTTTGAAGGGCGGCTCAGAGAGAATAAGTTGATAGGCAAAAGGTGGCGAGACTCTCTTCTATACGCTATCTTGGAGCATGAATGGAACCCTTAGCAGCTGAACTACAGCCAAGCACGACGCTTTTGCCGGCCATGCTAATGTCTGTTTGGCGCCTGAATCCGGACAAAACCTATGCACAAGAAAGTGATATGATCTATTGATAGGCATATGAAAGGAGGCCTTCAAGATGCAATTGACATCCTTAACCACTGAAACCAAGAACGCTATTTGTGGATTACTTAGCGCAGCTAAGTTAGAGCCTGGAATGATAATCGTCGTTGGGTGCAGCACCAGCGAGGTCATGGGCCGGAAAATCGGTACAGCTTCCAACATGGACACAGCAGAAGCCATAATAGCCGGGTTACTGCCTGTGACACAAGAACATGGCCTATATCTGGCTATCCAGTGCTGTGAACATTTGAATCGTGCTTTGGTAGTGGAGAAGGAATGCAAAGACCGGTACGGACTTGAGGAGGTTACAGTGATCCCCCATCAGAACGCAGGTGGGGCGTTGGCTGCTGTAGCCATGAGGCAATTTCAGGACCCTGTTGTGGTAGAAACAATCTCCGCCCATGCCGGAATGGACATAGGAGATACATTGATAGGTATGCACCTTAAAAGAGTGGCTGTCCCTGTCCGCCTGGACATAGACTCCATTGGCAATGCCCATCTCACCTTCGCCAGAACTCGTCCGAAACTTATCGGCGGTGCACGCGCCAAGTATCCGTCATCCTAACCCTCACCCCAAATATTCCGGCAGCCTGTATACGCCCTAAACTGTGTACGCTCCGCATCTTTAGTCACCAGGAAGTCTCCCATCGGATTTCCGAGTCTCTTATGATGCCACAAACCCTATATCGCGCTACCTGCTTGCGTCATCCTCCTTGACAGTGTCAGATGTTTACATAGCACTGCCTGCCGCATGTTTACATAATTGTATATTATTTTATGTAATATTCATAAAAATATAGAGGATTCTTACTCTTCGCGCTGAATATGTATAAACACTGGGTCATCACTTTCAACTTAAATAGTGCCGTGGTTAAGGCAAACCACGACAGAAAGCAGAACGCCTTTGGCGCAATAGAAAAACGCTTAAACCTGCTACGGCATAGGAGGTGAAACAGAAAGACCGATACAAACGAAGGAAATGTTCGACGGATGAGAAAGCTGAGGAGAACGCGACCATCTAATATGAAGGAGGTAGTGAGCAGTGAGAAGACTCCTTTCAAGTATTATCGCAACTCTCATCCTCATCTCACTGGGTGCAGCGGTTCACTCTGCAACGCCCAAACCTATAGTCATCGGCTGCAACCTGGAGATGACAGGGCAAGTTGCCGCCTATGGTCAAGCAGCATGGGAAGGCATAAACATCGTATCACAGATCGTAAAGCCTGAGGCATTGGGAAGACCTGTCGAATTTAGTTTATTGGACAACAAGTCTGACAAGATAGACACAGCCAATGCATCATCCCGCCTAATAGAAAAAGATAACGTATGCGCGATCATCGGACCCATGATCAGCGGCAGTATGCTTGCTGCGGGTGAAGTCTGCGAGAAGAAAGAAGTCCCTATCATCGGGCCTACCACAACCAACCCACTGACAACTCAAGGGAAAAAATACGTGTTCCGGGCTTGCTTTATCGACCCGTTCCAGGCCACTATAGCTGCGACATACTGCTATCGTGACCTTAATGCGAAAACCGCCGCGATTCTGTCTGACATATCTAACGACTATTGCGTTGCCCTGGGTAATTTCTTTAAGCAGGAGTTTGAAAGGCTCGGGGGCAAAATCGTATCCCTCACGTACTGCAAAGCAGGGGATCAAGACTACAGCGCCCAGTTAACTGACATTAAGACGAAAAACCCTGACATCATTTACATCCCCAACTACTACACTGAAGCTGCACTGGCTGTAGTGCAAGCCAGAGATCTCGGCCTTACACAACCTGTTTTCGGAGCTGACGGTATTGCAACTGAGGAATTCCTCTCTATCGGCGGGAAAGCAGTCGAAGGTGTTATGCATACAACATTCTGGCACGAGAAAGCAGCGCAATCAGAGCTTTCTAAAAAATACGTTGAGCTCTACAGAGCAAAGCACGGAGCAGACGATGAAGTCAACGTATTCGGCGCCTTGGCTGCTGACTGTTATCTCATAGTGCTGGATGCGATAAAGAGGGCGGGATCCGCGGAGCCCAAGAAAGTCGCTGAAGCGATAGAAGCCACAAAAGACCTCCAAGTGATTACAGGTTCAGTTACCATTGAAAACGGAGATGCTATCAAACCTGTAGTATTCAGAGAGGTCAAAAACGGCAAATGGGATTATAAGACTATGGTATATCCATAATCCATGAATAGCTTAGGAATCTACTACGGGGAGGGAGCGGGAAGCCAGGCATGGGGTCAGCGTTTCCCCGGTATTACTCTTCTCCCTCCCGAGCTTTCAATTCCATCTGAATTAGTCCGACCGGCTTCAAAAGGAGTAGATATGAATGAGCCTTGAGACTTTCATCCAGCAATTAGCGAACGGAGTCTCCCTGGGCAGTCTCTATGCCCTTATCGCAATCGGATATACCATGGTCTACGGTATCTTGCGCCTGATAAACTTCGCTCATAGCGATATCTTTATGGTTGGCGCATATTTCGCGTTTTTTCTAATCACAGTATTCCATCTGCCATGGCTCTTGTCAGCAGTCTTGGCAATCGCGCTTACCGCTTGCGTAGGCATGGCCATAGACAGAATCGCGTACCGCCCTGTTAGGAACGCGCCAAGAATATCAGCCTTGATAACCGCAGTCGGAGTTTCCTTTTTCTTGGAGAATCTCGGCTTAGTAACAGTCGGCGCCCGTCCGAAACCATTTGAGCGGCCCGAGCTCATGGCCAGAGTCGTCAGAATCGGACCGGCAGCCATCTCCGGAGTTTCCATATGGGTGCCGATCCTTAGCGTAGGTCTGGTCGCCATCCTTTTGTACGTTGTCTACCGAACCAGACTCGGCATGGCAATGAGATCCGTCGCCACGGATATTGACACCACACGACTTATGGGTGTAAACGTTGACACTGTAATATCATACACATTTGCTATAGGCTCAGCTCTTGCTGCAGCAGGAGGAATTATGTGGGCATGCAAATACCCGCAGATCAACCCGCTCATGGGGATTTATCCCGGGTGGAAGGCATTTACAGCAGCTGTAATAGGCGGTATAGGAAATATCACAGGCGCCATGATCGGCGGATTTCTCATCGGACTCATAGAAATCATGGCTGTAGCTGTATTCCCCGCTCTCTCAGGTTACCGTGACGGGATAATATTCGGATTGCTCCTTGTCTTCCTTCTTGTAAGGCCTACCGGCATCCTCGGCGAAACTTTGAAGGAGAAGGTGTAGAGCCATGGGGAAATACTTCTATTCTGTTTGTAAGAAACACCTTAACACCCTCCTAACCTTGATATTTGTGGGTTTCCTTTTTCTTGTGCTCAGATGGGCGGACACGCATTTGGACGAGTTTACTCTCAGAATAATGCGTACAGGGGCAGTTTATATAGTCGCTGCAGTATCCTATGACCTCATTAATGGGATAACAGGACAGTTTTCCCTTGGCCCTAACGGTTTCATGGCACTTGGCGGATACACTGTAGCTCTTCTAATGCTGCCGCTCCCGCAAAAGGCGTTTGTGTGGTTCTTGCAACCACAGGCTTGGCCGTTTAACTCATTTTCTTTTCCGGTAACTTGGTACTTCTTCGGCCTCGCTCTAGTCCTATCCGGTGTGATGGGAGCTCTCGGCGCATTCATCGTGGGCATTCCATCCTTCAGGCTACGCGGTGATTACCTGGCAATAGCAACCTTCGGCTTTGGCGAGATAATCTTCGTCTTGGCAAATAACCTTATCCCCCTCACCAACGGCCCGCTCGGGATGAAAGGCATACCGGAGCTGGCTAATGTGTACTGGTGCTTTGGTTGGGCGGTCATTGCCACGCTCGTGGTCAAGAATATCGCAAATTCCAGTTACGGCAGGGCGATGAAAGCGGTGCGCGATGACGAAGTGGCAGCGGAAGCCATGGGAGTTAACGTTTTCCGCACAAAAATGCTGGCTTTTGTTGTGAGCGGATTTTTCGCAGGGGTCGCAGGAGGGCTTCTTGTACCCCTTATCACAACAATATCCCCGACTCTTTTTACTTTCACAATGACATTCAATCTCTTAATCATCATAGTTTTAGGAGGTCTTGGGAGTATTACCGGGTCAGTAATAACAGCCTTCGGCTTCGCAATTGCCTCAGAGCTCCTGCGCGCAGTTGAATCCCCAATGCAAATTGGGACTATTCGCATCCCTGGAATAGCAGGCATGCGTATGGTGGTATTCGCTGCCCTACTCGTGCTGCTCATGATCTTCTATCGGCAAGGCATATTCGGACAGTCTGAATTATCCTGGGAGTGGATTCTGTCTCTGCCAGGTAAGGTTGTCGACAAGGAGGTGGCAAAGAAGTGGAAACGGGACGAGACATCGTCTTAGAACTGGACCACCTGACCATTAAGTTCGGAGGTCTTGTAGCAGTCAATGACTTCAGTCTCAGAATTGAGAAAGGAGAACTCGTAGGTCTTATAGGACCGAACGGCGCCGGGAAGACAACGGTATTTAACATCGTTACAGGTCAATATGAGCCTACTCAAGGCTCAGTCCTCCTTGAGGGCAAAGACATTACCGGATGGCGTCCACATCTTATTGCCGCAGCAGGCATCGCCAGGACGTTTCAGAATGTCCGACTGTTCACAGGCCTGACTGTGCTGGACAATGTCCTTGTCTCGCAGCACCTCCGGTTGAAATCGCATTTCTTGTCTGCAGCTCTATGTCTGCCTAGCTACTCCAATGAAGAGCAGAGGGCACGAGCCAACGCTATGGAACTTCTGGAAAGGCTTGAACTTGTGCCTTACGCCCGGGAGCTTGCCGGCAACCTCCCCTACGGACAGCAGCGCAGGCTGGAAATAGCACGAGCCTTGGCGACTTGTCCGAAGCTTCTGTTGCTCGATGAGCCGGCCGCGGGGATGAATCCTGAGGAGACTGCCAGACTCATGAGGTTTATTTGTAAGATTCGTGACGAGTTTGATCTTACTATATTTCTGATAGAACATGATATGAAACTTGTGATGGGTATCTGCGAACGAATACGGGTAATTGATTACGGCATATCCATCGCTGAAGGCGCGCCGGATGAAATCAAGAAAGATCCCCGGGTAATAGCTGCTTACTTAGGAGAAGGAGGAGAGTAAGATGCTGAAGGTTAGGGATCTTCACGTATACTACGGCGGCATACACGCGCTGAAAGGGATATCCCTTGATGTGCCTGAGGGGGAAATCGCCACACTGATTGGGGCAAACGGCGCAGGAAAAACCACTACATTAAGGGCAATTACAGGCCTTGTCAAAGCAAGACGAGGATCCATCGAATTGGAAGGACGTGATATCACGCATTGGCCTGCACATGAGGTTGTACGTAATGGAGTGGCAATGGCACCGGAAGGCAGGAAGATATTTCGGAATCTCACAGTCATGGAAAATCTCCTAATGGGCGCCTATCCACGCAAGGATACCGCAGGAATAAAGAAGGATCTGGACTGGGTCACATCGCTTTTCCCCAGGCTCAAGGAACGATTCTCGCAAAAGGGAGGTACCTTATCCGGAGGCGAACAGCAGATGCTGGCTGTGGGGAGAGCGCTCATGTCAAAACCCCGGCTTCTCTGCCTTGACGAACCGTCGCTAGGCCTTGCGCCTGTATTGATGGCTGAAGTCTATCGAGGTCTGGCTAAGATACATAACGAAGGATGCACCATCCTTTTGATTGAACAGAACGCGAGAGCAGCCCTCAAACTTGCGAATTATGGGTATGTCATGGAGACGGGAGTCATAGTCTTAGAGGGAAAAGGCAGTGATCTTCTGGAGAACGAGGATGTCCGCAAGGCTTATCTGGGGGAGTGACGTCTTTAGGCTAAGGATCTCATCAACAGATCCCTTGATTTATCAGAAAACCCGGTCTACAAGTTGAGCCTGGTAAAGAAGGCTTTGAATATGTTCTATTGAAAGCCATAAAGATCTGGCGACACCAAGAAAGGCTCTGTTCAGTAATGAGCTAAGAAGGATCAGTAGCTTACTGAGATCACGACTGACCCTTAGAATGCCTGATCCTAACAGTCCGCACTGTTCGGGCAACCAAGATAATCACTGTAATCAGTACAATAAAGCCAATGATAACATGACCAATAGGAACCACTTCCGACATAACGAGATTCATGAGCCCTCCTGCCCCAAAAGCAGCAGCAAGCATTATGAGAGCAGATATCAGCATGTCGAAGGGTCCGAGTTCCCGAAGGAGCACAACAAATGTAGCTGCGCACGGAAAATAGGCAGTAAGCACTACTGTCGCCACCACGAGCTGCTTTACAGACAGCCCAAGGGGGCTTAACATTCCTACAGCCACGTCCTTACGTAGAAAGCCCATAATCAAAGCGACAATCGCTTCAGACGGCAATCCCAAAAATCCGGTAAGGAACGGCGCAAAAACTCGGCCTAACGCATCGATAATGCCGGTCACATGTAGTATATTCACAAAGAGCACGCCTAAAAGCACATAAGGAATAGCGTCTGCCAAGAAAGCACGAATTCGCATCCACACTTTTTTCCCCAGAATCCTGGGATGCGGAAATCTATATGGGGGAATCTCCATAAGCAAAGGAGGACTTGATCCGGACAACATAGCATTGAGAACGATCCCAATAATGAGCCATAAAGCAAAAAGCGTTCCGTATATTATGGCAAGATACTGCCATCCATACCTACCCATAAGCCCAACTACCATGGCGGTCTGCGCCATGCACGGGATGCCTATTGAAAGCATGGTCGCGCATATGAACTTCTCACGCCTGCTCTCCAAAATCCTGGTGGCCAGAGCAGCCGGGACATTACATCCGAAACCCAAAACCATTGGAACAACGGCATACCCGTGCATGCCCAGAACATGCATGAGGTTATCTACAAGCACTGCAAGTCTTGGCAAGTATCCGACATCCTCCAATATACTGAGAACAACATAAAACGCAAAAACATAAGGCAGCACCATGGCAATGGGAACGTAAAGCCCTGTGGTAAGAAGCCCCATGGACACCTCGAAGTCTATTTCTCCGTTTACCAGGTGCCCAATGAGCAGGTCATGGATGATCCCTTCTGAACCCAAAACCACCCCAAATTTGGTTACAGCCGGCCTTACAACTGCTTCGAACAAAGGATCAAATATGTAGTCTATCAACCCTTCACCGATAAATCCCACTAATTTGAAGGACAAGTACATGACACAGATAGCCATTATCAACCCGGTGACAGGCTGAATACTCGCATCCTCCAGCCTGTCAATAAAAGTGTGATGCCTGTGAGAGATGGTCTGGACTTCTGTTATGATCCTGCCTATCTCACTCCAGCGTTCATCTGTAGAGCGTTTCGCTCTTTGGACTTTCTCCGGCGAAAGAGTCTTATCCAAGCCCACACACGACTCTGGACCCGCATCTTCCATGATTCCGGAAATCCTATCCATGAGGATATCAATGCCTTCACCTGTCAATGCACTGGTTGGCACGACAGGTACACCCAAGATGTCTTGGAGCCTGTCCACATCGATACTTATGCCTTTGTGTCTTGCCTCATCCCAAAGGTTAAGCGCAACTATCACAGGAATGTCTCTTTCCAGAAGCTGAAGGGTGAGGTAAAGATTACGCTCAAGGTGGGTGGAATCCACCACATTGATTATGATATCCCCCTCATCAAACATACTTTCCATCATGTTTACCGCTACTTCTTCCGCCTTACAAGTAGGTTCCAGACTGTATGTTCCGGGGACATCTATAACCTCTCGAGACTCACCTGTTCTCAGCGCTGTGTATCCTTTTGTAAACTCCACAGTGGTCCCGGGGTAATTCGATATAATAACGTCAGTGCCGGTGAGACGTGAAAACACCGCACTCTTTCCAACGTTTGGATTCCCAATCAGTAGTATTCTCACGCCTTACCGCTCCCTTGTTTATCTTCATTATTTCTATTAGGCTGTTCATTGATACAGTCATCAACAGGCTCCACCAGAATTTTCGATGCCATACCATAGCCTATTGCAATTTGCGTGCCGTGCGCCTCGACAGTAACAGGGCCTCTCATGAACATCTCACTTTTCTTAATCATGTGGGTTCCCGGCCGTATTCCCAGTGCCTCCAAACGTGCAGCAAGACCATGGCCCCCCAGAATATCAACTACACGTACCGGTTCGCCTGCACTTACACTTACTAAAGGCATTACTGCGGATCGTTCCATAATTGCCCCTCCTTCTGCCGCTGTGAAAAGATGTAATAGCTAGTATTGATAATGATTATCAATACTATGTTACGCCTATACTACCCCTGTGTCAACTCTGATTAAGCCAGATTAAGCCGGGTTTTTCATTTGCACTCGTATAATAATGTCACCTTGTTGTTGAGATAGTACTTTTCATGCTGATATCAGTGGGAGTTTTTCAACGCTTACGCAATCACAGCAAATATGAAAGCCACCAATACGCCGACGCTTGACGCCATAGCCACAAGCTGAAAGACGCGCCCAAAATCAGCCTTGAAGTGCCCCACTGTAATGGGAAAGCAAAGGTGCGCCGGGGAAAGCATGAGGCCGGCATGCCCACTGATTACGGCCAGAGCAATGAGTCTCAGGTTTGCGCCGGCAAGGCCTCCCGACGCCCCGAAGCCGGCAACTACCGGCATAGCCACACCTGCGGTGGCTGCTCCGTAACCGGTTAGAAGCGCTACAAGAAACGGCATGGCAAAAGACACAATAACTTCAGAAATGCCAAAGACCTCAAAAGCCTCTGTTAGGCCTTGTACAGCGCCTGAACCCTCCAAGACCCCCTTAAATGCCATAACACCACATATCATAGGAATGATATTGCCGGAGGCCGCTTTCCCAAGATACTGCACAAGGCGCCTTGCCGGAACCCGAATATACAGTGCGCTGAGAAGGGTCACTAAGCTGATGGCGATGACTACGTCAAGTTTAAACACTACAGTAGCAATGACAACAGACGCGATCGGAGCTAACCCCTTTATCATGGAAATCCAATCCTGGCGCGTAGGAGCACGGTTTTCCTGAACCTCAAAACTTGTGTAAGGACACTTACGAAACGCTACAAGTGCACCTGATATGATTACAATAAGAAAATAGGGGAACATCAAAGTAACGTATCTCGACATAGGCAGGCCAAGGACTTGTGAAGTGATTATCGTCACGGGATAGATGGGGACTATCAGTTCCATAGGATGCCTGAACCAGTAGTTTATGAAGCTTTTCTTCTCCGCTGAAAGAGCTAAATCGGTTGTGATTTCCTCCACAAGAGGGGCTGAGAACAAAGCGCCTCCGGCAGACGGCAGGAAACCGATAAACATAGGCAAAAGAGCGGCTGCCACTCGTTGATCCCGTATTATTACACGTAATGACTTTGTCATATCTTTAAGAAAACCGGCTTCACCCAGGACGTCCTCGAGCACCATCACCAGAGTCAGAGAAGCGATCAGCTTTAACGAGTCAACTTCTAAAACTGATGTTACCATTTCGCGGATAATATCAGGAAGTTTCATGTGAAACATGAGTCCAAGGAATACAGATGCGCCTAACATGGCTATACCCAAGTTAATACGCTTGCGAAGAGCAATGACGATAAGGGAGGCAACCAGCAAGATCTTGATAAATGAGGACATCTTTATCCACAGCTCCTTCTATGTCCTTATCCAACTAACATATCAAAAAGCAGGACCGGACACTTCGCTTCCTTCAAGTAACATTTCCGGTCCTGCCACGCATCTGTATCCTGTTTATACTAGTTTACTTGTCAACGCATAGCTTTAATACACTATAAATTACTTGCCGACAGCAACCTCGGGCGTTACACGCACCAGCTCACCCTCGCTGGCAGCAATCACTATAGCGCCTGCAGCGTCTCCGGTAACATTCATGCAGGTCCTGATCATGTCGAGGATCCTGTCTATACCGGCGACAAGCAGTATACCCTCGAGAGGCAACCCTACTGTCTCAAGAACCATGCTAAGCATGATCATTCCCGCTCCGGGCACTCCCGCTGTTCCGATTGAGGCTAAAGTCGCAGCGATAATAATCATAATGTATTGAGAGAAGCCCAGCTCTATTCCGAACACCCCTGCGATAAACACAGCACATACACCCTGATAAATAGCGGTCCCGTCCATATTGATAGTAGCGCCGAGCGGCTGGACGAAGCTGGATATCTCTTTCGGCACGCCAAGGTTCTCCTGAGCGCATCGCATCGAAATCGGCAATGTAGCGGAACTGGAACAAGTGCTGAAAGCGACCGCCATTGCCTCGAAGAACCCCTTGAAGAACTGAACAGGACTCATTCCGGCCCAGATACGCACTGCACCTGAGTAAACAATAACAGCATGGAGAATATTGACAAAGTAAACTACAAATATCACCCTTGCCAGAGGGAGCAGCACTTCCGCGCCGGCTGTCCCTACTACCCAGGCAATAAGGGCAAACACTCCTATAGGCGCGAAGTTCATTACTATGCCTACGATTTTATACATTATTTCAGCTATACTCTCAAAGACGTCAAGCGCGGGTTTACCCTTCTCTCCAATGAGAGAGATGGATATACCGACAAACAAAGCGAACACGATAATCTGAAGCATGTTATCAGTAGCCATAGCGTTAATCGGGTTCGTAGGCACCATGTTTAGAATTACATCCGCCACCTTTGGCATGGGTTTAGCTTCATATATGCCGATTTCCTTAAGGACGTAGCCGCCTGCCGGATTGAAAATAACTGCGAAGATAATTGCGAGAGTGATTGCTATGGCTGTGGTCGCCAGGAAATACAGAACCGTCTTTCCCCCAACCCGGCCCAGCTTTCTAAGGTCACCGATACTGGACGCGCCAACCACAAGCGAACAGAAGACCATGGGAACAATGAGCATCTTAATAAGTCTGATAAATAGATCTCCAAGTGGTTTTACCACCGCGATAGAAGGCCCCACAATCAAGCCTATGACTGCACCGAGGGCGAAACCAATCAAAATCTTAACCCATAATTTCATTTGAAATCGACCCTCCTGGTTTATTAAATGATACTCACCTCTCGAAACCTTGAAGAAAGAATTCATTGCTTCGTGGCTTTCTATCACCTCCCAAATTCCGTTTTAGCAGATCTAACAGGGTTAACGATCTCATAACCATGTGTCGTTAAGGTTCTGTTTTCAAGGTACCGCATCATAACGCGATGCTTCCCGATAAACTTAATAGGCAGGTTTCTTCTGCAACATATCAAGGAATTCCTGCTAGACCCTAGCAGGAAAATATTATTGGATTTGGCGCACTTTTCATCATGAATCTTATGAGCGTAGCGCTCGTGCCACAATCCGTCGGGCCAAAACTTGGAGAGTATCAATCACAGTAAGCCCGTACGCAAACCCCCTTAGCAACATAGGTAACTCAGTACATCCTGCGATTACCGCATCTACCCGCCGGCTCATGTAAATGAGCGCAGGTTCCAGAATCTGTGTAGCTTCCTTAAGGTCACACCCGGCTTTAACCGCATATATCGCTTCCATCACAGCAAGCTGGCTTTTTTCATCGGGAATCTCCGCCTCTATCCCGCGCGCCTTAAGAGCCTTCTGATAGATTCCTGTTTTGACAGTACCGTCTGTTGCCAAGATACCGATCTTTGAAATGCCTGCCTGTTCCACCTCAGCCGCAGTCTCTTCAATCATGTTGATTATTGGAACAGACACGGCAGCTTCAACTTGAGGAAGAAAGTAATGAGCTGTATTGCATGGGAAAGCAAGAAAGGTCGCGCCTGCATTCTCCAGCAATTGGGATGATTCTATCAGAGCTTTTACAGGAGACGGTCCATCTCCCAGAATGGCTTTTGTCCTATCCGGCACCTTTGGGTTGCTGTATACCAAAAGAGGTATATGCTCTTGATCGCAGGTAGCAGGAGTCTCCTCCATGATCAATTTCATGAGTTCAATAGTGGCAAGCGGCCCCATACCCCCGACAATACCGGCCAATTCTTTCTTAACTGTCATCCTTCAATCCCTGCCTACCTATGCTCATTCCATATAACAGGTCAATCATCTGATTCATTGGAATTTCCTTGATGAATCATTTCCCGTCGTGATTGAAGAGGACGTGTTAACTCAGACGGAGAGAATATGTGGTTTAGCTCATCTTCCGTCATGAGTCCTCTTTCGAGCACAATTTCCCTTACAGTTTTGCCGGTAGCGCGGGCTTCTTTCGCGATATCAGATGAGACCTGATATGTCAGATATGGAACGAGAGCCGTGACAATTCCTACGTTTTTCTCCACTGCCTTTCGGCACTTTTCCGTGTTAGCTTTGATCCCTGTTACGCATTTCTCCCGGAATGTGTTCGCTACATTGCCTAATATATCTATAGATTGCAGCAGATTAAAAAGCAGAACCGGCATAAAGACATTAAGCTCCAGCTGCCCTGCTTGAGCAGCCATGGTAACTGTAAGATCATTGCCGATTATCTGAAATGCCACCTGATTGACTACTTCAGGAATTACCGGGTTTACCTTGGCAGGCATAATAGATGACCCGGGCTGAACCGCAGGGAGAATGATTTCGCCGATACCTGCCATAGGCCCTGAAGCCAGAAGTCTCATATCATTTGCGATCTTACATAAGTTGATTGCGCAGACCTTAAGACAAGATGAAAGTTCAGCTAACACATCAGCGTTTTGCGTGGCATCAACAAGGTTTTCAGCGGTCGTCAACGGATACCCCGAGATTTTACAAAGCTCGTGACACGAAATCCGTATGTACTCCATGTCTGCATTCAGCGTTGTTCCTACCGCTGTCCCGCCAAGATTAATGACAGTGAGAGCTTCCGCGGCTTCTTGGATTCTTTTCACATCGCGCCTTATGGCCCCGGCCCATGCGCCGAATTCCTGGCCCAAGGTTATCGGGACTGCATCTTGTAGGTGGGTCCTGCCCATCTTAATGACGTCCTTGAATTCTTCCGCCTTATCCTCCAGGGCAGCAGCCAGCTTAGCCAGGGCTTCTGTGGTATTGTCAAGTTCCATCAGAATTCCGATTCTGGCAGCTGTAGGCACAGCATCATTTGTGGACTGAGACCTGTTTACATGATTTAGGGGACTGACTATTGTATAGTCACCCTTCTTGCCACCTAGCATCTCAATAGCCCTATTAGCTATAACTTCGTTGATATTCATATTAATGGAAGTACCTGCCCCGCCTTGAATAGGGTCAACAATCATCTGGTCATGGAGTTTTCCGTCAATTAACTCGTCCGAGGCAGCCACTACCGCAGCGCCTACTTCTTTAGGTATATAACCCAGCTCAGTATTTGCCAGCGCAGCTGCCTTTTTTACCATAGCCATACCTTTAATGAGAGCAGGATGGAGCCTTAGACCGGTTATGCGGAAATTCTCGAAACCACGCAGACTCTGTATCCCATAATACACGTTCCAAGGAATTTCTTTTTCCCCTATCAAGTCCTTTTCTATCCGCGCTTTACACTCTTTCTTCTCGCAACATTTATTCCCGGAATCCATTTCCATTCTTAACGACGCTCCTCATATATATGTTACGAAAACATTCTTTCCGTGAAGAACCGTACCTGTCAAGCAGCTGTTAATCCTTGACGTTGAATCGTTCTCCATATTAGGTCAAAATCCTTCTGATTCCACCAAGACCTTTGTTATTGGGTCCAATTCCCTGTATATTCGACAAATCCAAAAAATCCTATACGCCGTAGACCGGTTATTCAGGTAATTTTCGCAAGAACCTAACCCCCCACAGCATCGGTGAAATATGCACAGGTTCCCTACCGCCACTTGCAAGGGCTTTTTCGAATAACTCCATAGCCACCTCAACGCGGGCAGCAATCATTGCCTCCCCGGCTTCCCGATTGGCTTTCCCCGGATTTCCCATATACGGCTTCATATTGGGATCAGTTACCCAGGCCAAGGTGTTGGCAAGATGCTTAAGATCCCGGCCAAGCTTACGTCCGCCAAGAAAACTGATAAACCTGCCCAGAGCAGCAACGAAAGCCGCCCCTCCACGAAGCGAAGGAGGCAGAGAAGGTTCTACTTCCCGGAAATCGTCTGCTACTTTCTCCGAACAGCGTGCGAGCATGAGTGAGGTCTCATTGGTCCCGGCATGACTGTCCGGGTCGTCTCCGCATTCGCCCGGCCCAAGTCCGGTGCGCTGCATAAAGTCAGGATCATGCTGCACCATATAACGAAAGTCCAGACCAAAGGGATCTATCAAGTAGAACTTGTGCTTGCGCCACAATCTCCTTGCGGACGCTTCAATAGCCATCTGATGCCTGGGCCCGCCATGATTATCTGCAACGAAGAGATAGCGAAAACCTTGTTTAGCCAGGCCTTGTCCGTACGCTGTGAGGATCCCTTCAAGATGCGGAGCAGGGACAGATAATGATCCTGGATGAGGCAAAGCGTCTGATCCTGCATAAAGCGGAGGCAACTTGACAAATGTCAGCTCGGGATGGTTCTTTGCGAGTTCCGATACATAATCGGCAAGAAGCTCCTCGGCAATGAAGACATCCGTCCCTACCGGAAGATGCGGACCATGAATCTCAATCGGACTTACACCTATCAGGAAAACTGTCTTCTCTCTGTCCAGTTCCAGTATTTCCGGTAGACGGAGCTCAACGTATTCCAGGATATCAATGCCATCGGCATGCCTCGTCAAAACAGCACCCCCATGAGACAATAGTCTCCTATATACAGTTACTGTCAGATTTTATTATTACTTCGGCAGCAAGCTATGCATTCCTCCTCTCTGTCATAACGAAAAAACCATTGTAACACATGTCATAGAAACCTTCCCGGAAAGCTCAACTTATGTCGGTTAGCGCAGAATACGTTCAATAAACCGGAACTCGTGGTATGCTATAGTCAGTTATGTCTTCGTCCGCTGCTTTGGATAGGGCTGACTTGTCCGTGACCGTTATCCGGTTAGCGTATCCGGAGACAAAAATTGCACGATTTAGCGACGTACAAGATAAGTGCCTGGGAGGTATTTTCGTGGTTCATTGCAAAGACAGCGATTCCGACCCGGATTGTGAATTATCACCCATCATAAAGAGGACATATGAGACTCTTACCGCAAATCACCTGGTACACCGTGGCCTTGACTTCATTAAGGCTGATGACGAAAGGACCCTTCAAGACCAGATAGAAATCTGTGAAATCCCTGCGCCGACTTTCAAAGAAGAAGCGAGAGCCCGGTATTACACGGATCAATTGATTGCAGCAGGTCTTAATCATGTAGAGATGGATTCGGTAGGCAATGTTTTCGGGATTCTCCGAGGCACAGGAGAAGGACCGAAGCTCCTTGTGGCAGCACATCTCGACACTGTATTCCCTGAAGGATGCGATGTTACCGCAAGACACATAAACGGCAAGTGTTATGCTCCTGGGATTGGAGATAATTCCAAAGGGCTTGCCGCCCTCTTATCCGTTATTCGCGCATTTCGTAACACTAATATAAGACCCGTGGGAGATGTCATTTTCTGCGGGAATATCGGCGAAGAAGGATTGGGAGACTTAGCAGGCATTAAAGCTTTCTTCCGCGACAACAGGGATATTGACGGATTCATTGCAGTAGACGGACCGGGTTTTAAGGATATCATATATCTTGCCACCGGTAGCCGTAGGTATGAGGTAACATACAGAGGTCCCGGGGGGCATAGTTTCGGCGCATTCGGGGTTCCCAGCGCAATCCATGCAATAGGCCGTGCTATTGCCAAGATAGCTGATCTTGAGACACCGCGAGATCCTAAAGCAACCTTTACTGTAGGTATGGTATCAGGCGGCACATCGGTTAATTCAATTGCTGCAGAAGCCACCATGCTGATAGACATGAGATCTAACGCTAAAGGAGAGCTCTTGAAACTTGAAGCAGAAGTGCTGGAAGCAGTCAGATTGGCAAAAGATGAAGAAAACGCAAGATGGCAGTCGAATAGCATTATAGTTGATACAAAGCTAATAGGGGATAGGCCTGCAGGGAGTCAGGCGCCTGATTCCGTTATTGTGCAAGCTGCATATGCGTCAATTCAAGCATTGGGGAATACTCCTAGTCTGGAAGGCCCTCTTAGCACAGATGCAAACATTCCCATTGCCTTAGGCATCCCTGCTGTTTGCTTAGGAGGAGGCGGACGCGGCGGAAATGCCCACTCACCTGATGAATGGTATGAGAATGTTGATGCATATCTCGGTCCCCAAAGCATATTCCTGACCATACTCGGTCTTGCGGGAGCTTGCGGCATATGTGAGCCACTCCTCCCACAGCGTGGCCGAGCCTCGTAAAATGGCAGAATTGTCAAGAAACCTTCGCTTTTAAAATCCTTGATGACCGGACTAAGTTATGGTATCATAGGAATGCCCCGCTGGAAGATACGCGTGGGCATGTTAAATCTGCAGCATAATAGCATTTTAGGTGGGTCATTAGCTCAGGCGGTAGAGCACCGGACTTTTAATCCGGGTGTCGTGGGTTCGAGTCCCGCATGACCCACCAGTTATTTAAACGTATAGAGCCTGTTAAAGATTTGGAACCCGGGGGAATATCCCAGGTTCTTTCATTTGTGTTACCTAATTCAAAGCTGATAGATCCGCCTCGACAAGATCCGCCACAGCGCCGGTATTGAACCACTTCAGCGCTCTATTTTGACATTTCAAAGGCTCGCACATGTCCTTGCTTGGCGTTTAATCCTCCACAGCAGCCAAATGCGCAAAAACACCTCTCCGGTTGCGGAAGTATGCGGATCATGATTGATACTAATGTCCTATCAGTCTGTATACACTGGAATTCGAGCAACCTATGGCATCCTTCTCCCACACCGCATCTTCGATTATGTCCGTTATTTCTTTAGGAATCGACATTCATCTCACACTCCATTCAAGGGATATTGGCTCAAATCAGAGGGGCCGAAATCACTAGAATGGAATAGAATCAATTGTAACGCCATGCTTAATGAAAGAAAAACCGGAAAAGAGACGGAAGAGTTATGGTCTCTTCCGTATGCCTAATTGTTCTTTCAGTGCGGATTGAAGTACTTGTGAAAAGTTAATGTTTTTTTCGATTGCAAGCTTATTAAGCCATTGAGGGATTGAAAGAGTTTTCTTTACCGAATAGTTTTCAATAGCTTCTCTCATTGTAGGCATATACACCTCAATTAGTACAACAGCCTGGTTAGAGTCAAGGCGTATTTTGCTGATTGGGGTTGGTTCAGGAATTTCATCATTATCTTCTTCCATACTATAAAGGTGAAGGCTAAGTGCATCGTTAGCCATTTTGATTGCTTCTTGGTCTGAGTTTGCGCAAGAGAAACATCCAGGCAAGTCCGGGAAAGAAATAGAAATACCATCATCAGAATAATCGAATATTGCTGGATAAATATAACAATCTTTTTTCACTCGTATCAACTCCTCTTTGAGCTCTTATCTAGTTTTTATCTATAGGAGTAATATCCGCTTGCTTGAAAATGTTTTTGACAGTTTTGTAAGGGATGTCTTTTCTAGGATGAAGAATAGTCACTTTACCTTTTTTATAGGGTGCTTAAAATGATGATGGCTACCGGTAGCTCCGTAAAAATACCATCCGTCATCATTTAGTATTTTTATTAACTCCATTGACGAGTAAAGCCTCATAGACATTATCCCCTTTATGTCTATAATAATACGTAATAAAATACGTGTCAAAAGATTCTTCAAGAGGGAAACTTAGCACACATCAGCACAGTTACCGCTTCGGGGCGAGTCCATGTAGTCCCTTGCTGGGTTTTGTTATCAAAGCGGGACATTTGCTCCGCCACTTTATAACTACCATAGGCCTTCCACATGGCTATTCCTCTGAATCCGCCTTCAGTGTAGTTGCCAAGGGTATTAGGAACGTGAAGAACTGGAGAAACGGCACTATGGTCCAGCGTTGGGTATGCGTGGCTTTGCTAGATGCAGAGAATCGCGCCAACCGTATAGCGGGATACCGTTCCATGGATGTCCTAATCTCCGAAATCCGGCGATTAACTAACGTTGAAGACGAGGCTTAGGTAGGAAATGAGAGAAAAACAGCGTAATACTACGCCACTCAAATTCCACGGGAGATAGGACAAGATCCGCCACAGCGCCGGTATTGAACCACTTCAGCGCTCTATTTTGACATTTCAAAGGCTCGCGCACATGTCCTTGCTTGGCGTCTAATCCTCCACAGCAGCCAAATGCGCAACAAACACCTCTCCGGTTGCGGAAGTTGGGCCAGTAATCATATAGAGTCGCCGCGTCTTTCAGTTCAAGGATCCGCCTACACGAGAAGCCCTCTAGTCCTTCTTAAGAATCAACAAGTCACCGTCTAACCCCTGATGAGCAACTTGAACATGCGCGAGCTCTTCAATAACGTTAGGTGGAACCCATGCTAACGTGAATGGAAACAGGGCAGGGGATTGTAGTAAGTCATTGAGTAAAGATCTACCGTCCGGGTTTGCGTGTAGCAAGGCCTCGACAAGCCAGGCGATGAGCTCCGGGTTATCTATATGTCGGCTTATTCCAGGTTTATAGACCTGTGCCTTTGCTTCCTTCTCCAATACACCCCAGTTGACGAATGAGTACATAACACGTTGGGCAGCCCGAATCACCGTTTCTCGTTCACCGTATTTCTCTCGGACTCTGCGTTGAACTTGAGATGATGTCACAGAATCCTGCAAACGTAGGAGCCTTCCGATATTGTCTGCAACAGCTTTCAGAAATGGATATGCTGCCATTGACATTCCCCAGTGAATGGGTACATGCTCTTCAATAGGCAGCAGTCGAATCATCTCAAGCCCTCTGGCACGGAGGGATTCAAGTTCCGGCACACCGTCAAACCATACTCTCATGAGTATGGTGATAGTCTTATCCCTGGCATTTCTCTTTGCAGTGCTTCCTACAGCCAATTGATCGCTGAGGAATTCATCGAGCGCTGTGTAGACACCCTGCCGACTGTTCCCTGCTAATATCAAGTTAACAGTATATTCAAGCCATTCAAGGAGTATTTGTCTGTCAAATCCAATCTGTGTAAAACGGTTGGTCACGGTGTCCTCCTTTGTATGTGGATAAGCGGCACAATTACTTCCTCAAGAGATATTCCTCCATGAGTCACAATCCTTGCGCCTTCCCCGACAAAAGCAGTGCGGTCGGGCGCAATCAGAGGCAGGAAATCATCAGGTAATCCTACAGAAGGCCATTCTATAGAGTCTGGGAAAGAGGCTTTTACCTTCTTGCGCAGGAGTTCGTCGGAGAAGATTCTCACGCGCTCGCCTCGTACTTCTGCTACAGCGCCTTCTTTAGGACTACCACAGCCATAAGCTTCTATGTTTCCGTGGTCGCTGGTGAGAGTAATGTCAAATCCGGAGTCCAGGAGAATGTTCAATAGGCGGGACAGATATCCCTGTTTTGCCCAGTCACGCACCTGACTAAGCATGCCTGAGGCCCCAAGCTCCATTCCATGCATGATTTTGTCAACCTTGTTAATGACCAAACCCATTACCTGAATTGATGGATTAGAAGCTGCATCGCATACTTCTTCTAGATCGCCATCGCCGAGACCTCTTAAGTATGCGATTTCTCTCTCTCTTAGCTTCTGATCCATCCAGAATTGTGTCCAGAGAGAGGCATCCTTGTCTGTCTTTGTGATGCTGTCGGGGAAGTAAAACGGTGGTTTTCCGGAAAAAAGCGCTTGTCTGGATACTGATGTGATTGTAGGTAACCAGGCAAAAACCGCGTCTTCCTGAAATCTGAGCATTGGTTGCTGGTCTTGCAGGACATCGCGAATAGCAAGCCACTGATTTAGGGCTAAACCGTCTATGACAACAAGGGCAATTTTACCATTACCGGTATTGCCCTTCTGCCGCGCCAGAGCGCGTGGTACATGATGGAGCATGACAGGGGGTAGGGGAGGTTGATTGTGTAAGCCTATGTAACGATTCTCTATCCAGGTAAGGAACTCAGAGTCAAGCTGTCGGCTAAGGTCGCTAAACCGGTCCTGGTCCTCCGGTTTCAATATGTTTTGGAGTTCTAACTTCAAACGTGAAAGCTCAGCCCAGCGGTATGCAAAAGCAAGCCAATCTTGATGTCTCGAGCGAGAAGACGGAAGTGATTCCGCAACTAACCTAGCGAGGCCGTCCAGTCTACGTAACAGATCCAGCTCGGGGTCGGTCTTTATCCCAACTGTGACCCATGTCCCTGACAGGAGCTGAGACTCATGATGAGCTACAGGTTGTAGTAGGCCGTCAAGAAACAGGCTGTCTATATAGACCCGAACATCATCATGGTCAAACGGTAGAGAAGTCGGCCCGTTGAACTCAAGCTTGGTAGAGGTCTGGCCATTATGCGCCATGAACCCCTGTTCCATTGCGAGCCGGTTTAGAAACACCGGCCACCGTTCTTGTAGAAATCTAAAGAACGACTGTCTGTTGCTGACTATCTCCTCGAGCGGCCAGTCTAGGAATAAGCCCTGATTCCACAGGGAGTGAATGAAATAATCGTCGAGCACCTCCGGCACTTTAACGTTCTTGTAATGGCGACTCAGCAAAACCCGGAGAAGATCAGACGGCTGATGGATAAGTTCTGTCACAGTCCCGAACACGTGTCGAAGGGCAAAATCCTTAGTGGCGTTGTCTCCTAATACACCGGGAGCGTATTCCTGTTGAGCTTTATATAAAGTATCAAGATGGCTTTTGTCGAGTGAAGCAATGACAGGATAGCTCAAGTTCGGAAACAGCTTGCCCAGATCAAATGAGAGCTTCTGTCCTATCTGAAGCAGATCATAGGGGAGCGCACTCAGTTCACGGGATTCGCAACGCACAACCAGTGCCTGGTGACATTCCTCGCGATCTTCGCATTGTGAACGGTACTTAGACTCATAGAGATATCGAAACGCAATAGGATCATCAAACGACAGAATGTCAAACCCTTTGTCGCGTATCCCTTGGAGTAATTGCTCTTCTAAGAGGAGACCGTCAGGATCAGCTACGAGGACAAGTCGGGATACCTGCGGCATGAATTTGCTTAGCAATTGGGCGCGCCAATCAGTCATGAGAAGCACCTACTTCAATGCGGACTATTACAAGAGGTATCACATCAGGGCTGATTTGAGCTTTTTGCTCCATCATCTTTTCCCACTCTTGTTTCTCTTGTTCAAGCTGTCTCAGTCTGTAGTTTCTTACTGTAGGCAGCCCGATTCTTTCGATAGCTCGACGGCGTGCATTAAAAGAATACGCACCTTTTTCACGTTCTTTGCTAATGCGATCTTGGTGCACTCCCAAAAGTTCATCATAGGTAGTTCTTCCGTATGTTTTAACTGCTTCCATCAGACGTTGAAATACTAGATTAGAGTCTTGCTTGATGTGGCCTTTGACTTTGATGGATTCAGAAAGGAGTTCATCCCATATCCGCCCGGCTGTCGGTATTAGAATTCTTCCATCATCATGCAGAAACAGGGGAATGATTCTCTTACGATTCCAGTCATCTGCCTGAACTGAGATTTCCCAGAGGGACCAGAATCCGCGTACACCTTGCGGAATATTCGGCAACTCTATGACGGGAATAGGCTGTCCTAGCGCAAAACGAGGAAGACGCATAACTAGGTTGCGAATGTTAGGGTTCTGCAATGTCAGATGTTGCGCTGTTGGGTTGATTTCAGCTTCCTTACGTGTGAAGACTGCATCTATGGTTTCGGAGCTATCAGGCCAACGAAGATTCCATCCATCAATACGCTTTTCTGCTTGACCTCCATAGGCTTGGACAAAACTTGTGGTCATACGCTCAACCCAATATGGGAAGGGATGGGAGATAAGCCTCTCGGCGTCGTCAGGCGTCAGATCTTCTGTTGAGCCCAATACTGATATGCTTTCCTTTGTTTGCCTTACTTGAGTTTCAATACGGATGACTGCATTGGCAATGGATGTCTCCACGTCTTCCGGGTTCAGAATGGCGTCCACATACAAATCTTCAAAGATACCTGCCGCTTCCGCAGAATCAAGGACATCACCTGTTTTGTCCACTCCGAATTCATTGAAAATCACAGTAAGTTTCTCTTCCAAAACTTCAAGAACGCGATGGTCCACTGAATCTTCTAAGACTAAATTGATGGCACGTACCACCTTGTCCTGCCCGATTCGATCCACACGTCCGATACGTTGCTCAAGACGCATAGGGTTCCACGGAATATCGTAGTTTATTACTACATGACAGAACTGTAAGTTAAGGCCTTCTCCACCTGCATCAGTGGAAATGAGGATTCTGGCGCGGTCAGCGAATATCTGCTGAACCTGCTCTCGTTCCTGCATATTCATTGAGCCGTTGAGGCAGACTGTATGAAACCCCCGGCTAGTAAGAAACTCATATAGCATTTCTTGAGTGGCCATAAACTCAGTAAAAATCAATATCTTTAGGTTTGGGTCTCTCTCTTCCTGCTGCAGGCGGTATATCCAGTCCATAAGTGCTTCTGCCTTAACATCAGGTCCGGCCTCATCGCATTCTTTAGCAAACTCAAGTAACTGCCGTACCTCAGCATGTTCATTCTTGATCGCTTGAAGCTTATGCTTGGTGAGAATGTCCAGTTGCTCCTGGCCGTCAAGCTCAACCCAGTCTTCTTCAGGGAAACCGTCGAAGAGAGAGAGCTGTCCTTCGGGGCTTTCCAATGCTTCCAGTCGGCGCTCAAGGGTAACCCTTACGGCTCTGGTGCTTGAGGTAACCAATCTTTGCATAAGGAGCATGAGGAAGCCTATGTAGTTTCGTTTCTCGCGCATTGCTTGGTTATAACCTTCGCGAACATACTCTGTGACTGCATGGTATAGAATGCGCTGCATTCTGTGCCTCTCATCCCAGGCTATGGCTTCCAGTTGAGTTCTTCGTGGCTTGAAAAGAGGCCTCCCGTCTGCGCATATAGCTTGCCTCTTTTCCGTGCGGATGATGTAGGGCTTGACGCGGTCTCTCGTAATGCTTTCGATGTCCGGGAAAGCGTCCGGATCGAGCAATGAAATCAGCCGATGGAAGGAATCGGTCTTACCTTGATGAGGTGTTGCAGAAAGAAGGAGCAAATATGGCGCAGCTTCAGCAAGAGCCAAGCCCAGCTTATGTCTTGCAACTTGGTCAGTGCTTCCACCCAGACGATGGGCTTCATCCACAATAATTAGGTCCCAGCCTGCTGAGATGAGATCTTCAAATCTCTCTTTGTTGTATTCAGCTACCTGGTTGCGTGACCACCCCTTGCGTCCTTCAAGGGGTTTCACCGAGTCTATAGGGCAGACGATCTGAGGGAAGCGTTGCCATATGTTTTCGTCTTGGATTATTTGGCGATATGCAGAGAAATCGCCTGGGATTAGAAGCCTGAAGTCTTCGTTGAAGTGGGTGCGCATCTCCGCTACCCACTGGGTAACCAAGCCTCTCGGAGCAACTACGAGTGTACGCGCGACTTGGCCGCGAAGTTTTAGTTCCCGCATTATCAGCCCGGCTTCAATGGTCTTTCCTAAGCCTACTTCATCTGCAAGCAAGTAACGGACTCGATCATTAGCTACAGCACGTGATAATGCCTGGATCTGATGCGGAAGGGGAATGACTGATGATTCAATGGGAGCAAGGAGAACATCATGGGTGAGTGCATCAGCAACCCGGGCGGCCGCTGCAACATATGCGATGTGAGCAGGTGTTGCCATGTTTGTCTCATCCACAGGTTTGAGTTCATCTTGACGAACACGAACTACCTCGTTCTGATTTGGCAGCCAGACTCGGTAGATGATATCTCCCCAAAGATTTTGAGTCTCTATAATCTTACATACTTGTTGGTATTTACTGCAGTAAACCCAAGTTCCAGTGTCAAGTCCCTTCATTTGATATTATCAGCCTTCTGTCCTGGTTAATGCTTGGTCATACCACATGAGTAACTTTGGATCTTCCTGAAGAACCGTGACAGGAATCTTCTTCGCGACATCAAGTATTGTCTGGTAGTCCCGCTCTATCCAGGCCTTCTTAAATCCGGCACGAACAGCCTCCAGCCTGAAGACTTTCAGGCGTTTCTGTGTTGAAGCTCGATACTCTTCAAATTCCTTCAGCAGTGCTTTTTCGCGAAGTTTCTCAAGGTCTCCTGCCTTATTAGGATCAGGTACGTACCAGCGGTCCTTCGCCTTAGCCTGCAAAGCCGGGTCGTCTTTAGATAAGTTCCGTAGGTCCTTGAAGTTACTGGAAAGGTAGCTATGGATCTGACTGGGAACTTCGCCGGTCCCGTCATAGCGCAAGAAATTCTGCTGCAGTAGTTCTAACAGTTCCAGTGGTTCTTCGTGCTTCTGCCACCCGACAATCTCCTTCATAAACTGTGGGTGAAGCTCTTGGAAGGTTTGAGGCTTAAAAGCAAGCTGTTGTTTAAGCCATTGAATGGCTGAAGCTTCATCTAGGACGAATAGCTCCAGTTGCTGGATGTCTTTAACCCTCATACGTTTTTTATCGTACTCAGCAACCTGATCCGGCAAAAAGTACATCCCGTCGCGTTCCGGAAAACGTTGACCCAGACCTTGATAGAACTCTGCTGCAGATAGAGGTACTGTTACTCCACGTTGTACGTGGAATGCAACCATGCGGTCGTAGAGAAGGTAATTCTGTCTCTCAGCTATGACTTCAACCTTACCATCTTTAGTCACGAAAACAGGAAGCTGCTTGAGGTGAGTGCGGACAAAGTCCCATGCGCCGTCTTCCGTGCCTGCTTGAAGTTTGAAGCGTTCTTCCAAGCCACTGTTAGGCTTGTATGCAGAGATAATAAGATCCTGCTTGACGGCACTGCTGCTTGTAATCTGCTTAAACGTTCCTTGTTGTTTATCAAGAGTACGAACATCTGCAACGACAAAACCAACACGCTGTAAGGCTTCTTGTATCGCATTCCACACGCTGTTTTTAGAGTTGTGAAATTCCACAGTCATCCATCTGCCAGGTTTGAGGACTCTGTAGTATTCCTCAAAGCAGCGTGTCATTAAGTGCTGGTATTCTGCAAGTCCTTTCCCTTGAGCTTTGTTTTCAATCACTTCTGGTTCATTGTTCGTGAAGACCTTTAGCCACGATTCCCACAGGAAATTTAACTCTGAATACATTAGGTTACCTCCGAAGGGAGGATCAGTAAAGATGTAGTCTGAGTACTGGGCAGGCAAAAAAGCGTGTGAAGTGCTTTGCGTCCCAATAAAGAATCTTTCGCTTGCCTGATACATGTTAAGCATGGCAATTAGGCGTTTCAATCTGTTATTGAACGCATACCTAAATGAAACCTCTGAGTGCTGTGAACTGATGTAAAGGGTGCCACTGAGATTTCTGTTGTTCTGAGAGAAATGGTGTGGTGCATAGCGATTGAGGCGCGATAACCCTATTAATCCCTGATCAAACAAGAAACGACAGAAACTCTTGATTTCTATCTCTGGTATTGCTGCTGTCTCCTCGAATAGTGTACTTAATAGCCACAGGCTCCTCTTCGTATAGAAATGATGCACATGAGTCATGCCTATGTCGTCGTTGCGTCTTGACTCTTCGCCTTCGGGCATCCGATCTGTCGGAAACCAATACGGAATATCACCATCCTCAATCTTTTGAATGAGCGCAAGATCAAAAGCATCTGGTGCCTTTTCAAGCCGTTTCCTGCCTACACTATAATTGATGAGTACAGGAACCTGCTTCGCTTGCCTTACAGTCTGGTTAATTGCTTTGTCATACTTAGTAACCCATGCGCGGTCCATATTGCGTTTCGTGAGGCTGGCATTGCAGTGCGGACAAGGAAACTCGCGGTGTACCTTGCCCGCCTCCTTGTCCACTGCCACATCCCAAAACACCACTTCCTCAGAACACTCGGGGCACACAAACACATCAGACCATACGGTATAATTGATCCTTCCCTTGGTCTTTCCGTCGGTGTGCAGAGTTTCATACATCCATCCGCATTCTTTCTCTACTTCTGAAAGGATTCGCTTGGCCTCTTTCTCAAATTCCTTTACATCCACAGGTGTATTGTAGTTGTATGCAATAAACGTTGCAGCAGGGGAAAGATCATTCAATATGGCTCGCCTTACACCTAGCCTAGAAAATAGCTGCCAGACAGTCTTTCCGTCTGAATCTGTTTCTTTCTGATAAATGGTACCATCTTGATCCACTCTATAACCTAGAGACTCAACTGTAGCACGGTCTCCACATAGCTGTGCTGCGACTCCTGTCATCCCGGTTCCGCAGAATCCATCGAAAACGATATCCCCGGGTTCGGTATAGTGTAATATGTATCGCATAATTGCCTTATGAGGCACCTTGGTATGATAGGAGTGAGCGTTGTATATGGGATCATTCTTGCCTTCACTCACATCTGCAGCAAACGGCTTCTTGTCGTAATGTTCGTTGGGATTATAAGGTTTCCCGTAATGCTCTATGAAATCTTCGATAAACGGATTAGGACATGCGGTATAGTACGGCGGATCTGACAATGCAAGAATGTCTTCATCTAGACCTATTGGAAACCCTTCGATTTTTCTAAACTCAGGGTCCTTAAGCTTCTCAGCGAGCTTCTGCAGAAAGTACTCCCTTCGTGCCTCATCGCTTTCGAAGGTCATTCCCAGGCATTCAACCGGACCACTGGTTTTCGCTACTCTATTCTCTTCAAGAAATGACATCTGTTTGGAAGCACACAATACACATCTCTCCTATTCCAGCATGATACGAATTTTGCCGGCTTCTCTACCTTTTATTAACCCGGTTAGATATTCATCAAAGCGTTTCCTTAGCTCATTAGGCGTGGAAGGGGTACCGCCTACAGATAATGCATTCCACAGATCTTCGGTCTTGATGGTGACCTTAACTAAGCCGGAGAATACCTCTTGTAGCGCATTGACGAAATTCTGTCCAACCTCATCAGGGAGTCTTCGGTCTTTGAGGAAGTCGTTTATTAGGACTCGGTCATCACGTTTGAGTAGTTCGAGGTTTTCATGAATAGTAGGATCTTCGAGATTTTCCAGCAAGATTTTGGTCCAGGAGGTTACGAGGGAATCCAATTCATTTTCTAGATGGTCCAGTAGCATATCTGCACTGGCCTTCGACGATTCTGCGCCAGGCTTGTACTCACAATGCGGGCATTTAGGCGATACATCTAGATCGGATTTGGTAAGGGCAAAGCAGGTTCTTAGCTCTCCAAGTCGGTTCTGGAAATCAATGAGCTGTTGATGAGGCATTATGTTGACAGTAGACAGTTTTTGTAAGATATTAAGCCGTTCATCTTGCACTAGAGCACTCTTACGTTTATCGTCACTAATGCCGAGCCTTGCCCGCTCATGAAGTCTCAGGTAAACATCAATATATGACTGCTTCAGATCACTCAGTTGACGAAAGACCCTACGATGAAAATCAGTCTTCTGTGTTTTGCTTCTGTCAGAGAGCTCACTGACTATCTTATTCCTAACTTCCTTCATATTCACTATCCAATTATGGTCTGCGGGCAGTACTGCTTCTGCAGTAGAAAGATAGGATGCAGTAGGTTCCAACTCTGTAAGCATGTCATGTAATGCTTCGATATCTTTAAGACTCTGTAAGCCGACGTGATGGCTCTTTACATCATCTACATCGTAGCGGAAGTTCTTGAACTTGCCAGGAGTTGAATACACCTGTAAAGACTCAAGAAAATCTTTTAAGCTCTCCAGCTCTGAACGCAAGATTGCGGTTTCTTCTTCGCCCAGCAAGTTACGGCCCCAGAACATCATGCCACTCTGTATGTATTGTTGTGCACGAATCAGTCGCTCGATGGTTTGAGCAATCGTTTTCAAAAGCTCTTTTACAGGTTCGTCTTTGCCCTGTGTAATTAGTTGTGCCATGCCCGGAGTCAAACCTAATAATTCAAAGAGTGCTTTCATGGCAGGGATGTTCCAGTCTTTAGGCCGTTCCAGATGCTTAAATTCAACCAGATGATCGATGGGAGTCGCAGCCAAAGCGGGCAAGTCAATTGCATCAAACTTTCTCCCGGGAATAGCCAGGACCACGTGGCCTGAGTAGACTAACGCAGCAAGGATTACTACTACCCATTCAGGTTCCAGCCTGAAAGTTGTTGGGGCTAGGTATTCAACACCAACAACATCCTCAATCAACTCAGAACGGTTGACAACTTTGCCTTGTCCCTTATCGTTCAGAATGTTTAAGATGTACTTGGCGTATCTGGACTTAGTCGGATCAAGTCGATCTCCGTCAAGCAGTTCAAGCGCATCAAGGACTGCTGTAGCTTGCTTTGTTTGGGATTGTCCTGCGATTGTGCGAAGTGCGTCCTGTGCAGCCAGAGAACGATTCTTACCTGTTATCTGTACTGAGAAGAACGGGTGCTCAGGTGCTTGATCTTGAAAGTGGGTTGCCAGACATCCTGAGCTGACTGCGTTGACAATGTCACGGACATTGATATTTTCACTTTCGCTTGGGGTGATCTTGCCTTTCATCCAGTCAATCAGGTTCTTTGTTTTCCCCTGATAAGTAACTTCGAAGCCTGTGGTTATGTGTTCTTGTAACCATTTGACAAGTTGGCGTAGGAATTCCTCGGCTTTAGACTCATAGACTGCTTTTGCGCGTCCTGAGGAAGTAGATGAAAGATCTTGAGCAGCAGCGTAGTTCTGTAGAATTTTGTCAAAGTCAGCGTCAGTGCTTCGGAGATGGAAGAACACCTCATCAGCTTTTTTCTCATCCTTATAGTATGGCGGTTCGTAAGGTTGAATGAAGTAAATGTAGAAGTCTCGGGGTGGCACAGCAGTCGAGCGCTCATTTGGAGCGCCAAAGAATAGATAACCTGTCCGTGCTGCTTTGTGTTCAACCCACTCTAATTCGTGCTCCCAGATATTATAACCAGTGACATAGGTCTTATCTGTACACTCCATGACACGCTTGAGCGCTTCATAGTAATAAAAGTCCAATTGTGCCTTATCGAGACTTTCAGCACGATCTTCTATGATTGCATCGTAGTCTTCAGTTTTCTTTAGATCCAGATAATATTGCCTGTTATCCGGATTGGAAGATATGAACTGTCCACTCACAGTCTTATGAATCTCCCGCAAGACAGTCTCTACCTGACCGAGAAGGTCAGTAGCGGGTTCGCCGCCTAGATCCTCAATACCCGGTTGATAGAGACAGAGACTGTCTCTTAGCTCCTCAGGTGTTGCTCCGAGGTTTGAGTAGATATCTCCGGTAGTGAGACGGTGCACTGACAAGCCGTGAATTAGCCGAAGAGCCATAGGTTTATACATGGGACGGGGGAAAGCGTGCTCAATACGGGATTCAAGAACTTGACTGCAGTCGATGACTGCTCGAATATCAGGCTGAGTCCTGAAAACGGCGTTGTCTCTGAGAAATGGCCAATAACTATCGTAAGCAATGAGGCCGGGATAATCCTTTGGGACTTCCTCATCCACCAGTTTTCTCATGGAAAGTGAAAGAGTCTTAAGCACTTCTCGCTTTTCAGCAACTGTGATTCTCTCGAACGTATCAATGTAATCCGGGTGCACAGGGAAAAGCCGGACATACTCATCCATTCGCTCATTCATGTTCCCGTAGAACTTGGCAAAGGGCATTAGGTACTCTTTGATTCGAGCTTGTTGTTCATTCGTTTTCTTCAAGAGACGTTCGCTGACGACATATTTCACATCTTGCCTAACGATGAGTACTTGCTCAAAGCGATCTTTCACTCTACGAATCATTTCTGCCACGAATGAGAATCTAGGGCTATCAAAGATTGCTTCCTGTATACCTGCGATAAAGCGGAATCGTAGGTCTTTGCAAACTTCACCAATTTGCCGTAAGAAGTTAAGGTCAAGGATGATTTGTTTGTCATCTCGCGAACGGAGATATTCAAGTAATTCGTCGATCACCAGTAACAACCCATGATCAGGGTACTTGTGGTGAAACTCTGTCATCATCTCCTCAAATACCGGCTTGTCATCGGGGACTTCATCGGATCTTGGGAAAAGAAAGTCCACACCCAACTTTTGAAGATTATCTTCAAGTGTGAGGAAGACGATATCTCGTAGAGACATGGTTGTCGCACCTATTTCAGCGCGAATCACCTTGAACTTGCCGGCAATCTTAGTTGAGGCCTTCATGACTGCGTCATTGTTAAGCTTGGATATCAGCTCGGGATATTCAGCAATTGCAGAGATAACTGACATCAAATGGGACTTACCTGTTCCATAGTTGCCCACTATCAGTAGCCCTTTGCTATCCATAGGCTCACTGAATTGGAGATTTGGAATTACAATGTCTGTCAGTTTCTCTGCCATTTCGTTGGAGATAACGTACGTTCGGACTAATTGCTCGGCAATTGTTAGTTTGTCCGCATGCCGAAGCTGAATCACTGTCTCAATCGGGTCAAACTGGACAAGGTCACCGTACTTCATGTCCGATACTCCTTTACAGCGTTGTCGAGACCTTGGGTAGTCGCTGTCAAATCTATTATTAAGAAGTCTTGTATCCGGTACCTGCGGTACTCAGGATGCCTAGACTCTGCGTACGTCAAGTAACCGTTCTCCACTAAACCATTCCAGGCAGCAACGACAGTATGATTTCGAGAGAGCTTTGTGAGGAGTTGTAATGGGTCTTGCTTAAGTGTTACGTCGAATAGAATTTCTAAGTTATCCAGTAGGATTATCTCGTTTGCTGTGTGGTTTGTAAGTTCGTCCAAAAGCCTGAAGACGCACAGAATTCTTTGCCTTTCTGTCAGATCAAGCATTCGCTTGGAAAGCTCCAGATTAACATTAATCAGGGGAGCGCCTGTGCGTGCTTCTATCTCTTGTAATACCGTGGTCTTACCTGAGCCTTCAGGCCCTACGATAAGTACCAGTCGGTAGTGAAGCCCTGACGCTTGTTTGAGCTTTTGAAATACCTCGCAAGTGGGACTTCTTGACATGATTGCTCCTCCTGTTTATTACATGCATCCGATGGATTCAGTAAGCCACAGGTTTAGATTGGAGATTCTATAGTTCATCTAGAGTGCGTTAAGTGAACTGTGATGCTATGGGAGAGTTACTGTATGTATGCTCCGAAGGTTAGTGTGACGAATATTTGCTGATTGTATGTAATATAGTAACCGGCTTACTGAACTCTTCTCGGGAAATCGGTATACAATGGGTACCAGCGCTGTGTACTAGCGCTTCATGATTAATCCCTCGTTGTAGTGAAGCGCTTGCATCATCCCGAGAATGCAGAACAGAACCGCCTTCATACGTCTATTGGACTAATAGTATTGTACCAGTTAATGAGTAATATGGGAAGGCATATCATATTCTGTCAGATATTGCAGCTGTGTTTATTTGGCCAAAAACACAGCTTTAATCAACTACCTTCTTGCTTCTGTTTGGGGCTTCAAGGAAAATAAAAGCGAGAAGAAGGCAGGGGTCAAAGGTAAAGCAGATAGTAATGGACGAGGGTCTTGAAACACTGCTATGGTTTGACGCTAACTCTTGTGATATCATAAAGGAACGGATCACGGCACTCAAAGACATTTTCCCGGATAACGGAATCCTGAGGAGATAAACAGCGGACTCAAGCATTGCATAGGTGGATATGGGTATTCGCCGTTGTGGCTATAAAGACGTTCTTTTGACTCAGAATCAGTTTTTCGATATCCTGCCGGTAGGCAGTCAACCGGGTCGGGTATGTCCTAGACTAGGATTGTGAGGGGAGATAGATATTGAAAAAGATAGGAAGAAATGAGCCCTGTCCATGCGGGAGCGGCAAAAAATACAAGAAATGTTGTTTGAATAACCCTAACCCCATATCTCTTTACTTGCAGAGCCTTTGGTCATATGAAGAAGCAGACGAAATGAGCACTGACGAAATCATTCAACTGTTGGACGATTTCGGCATCCCGTTCGAAAAAGACACCTTCCTGCAAGACATTGAAGAATACTTCTTTGCTGAACAAATTTCGGAGAACTGGTTCAGGATCTTCGACGTAACCGCGAAAGGCAGGGACGAAGACTTTCCATGGCTGGCTGCATGGGTTTTGTGGGAAAGACTGGCACCGGCCCAAAATATGCCGGCGGAGAAAATGAATCGGTTGATTAATGAGGGCGATCAATATTCATTAGCCAATGATCCCATGAAAGCCTGCGACATCTGGTTGGAGGTTTGGAAAGCTATAAAGTACAAGTGCAAACCGGAATTCAAATACTTAAATGACCTTGATCAGCAGTATCGCACACTATTCTTCATCAGCAATTTATGCCAGGATCTAGAGCTTGAATTTCACAACGCAGGGCTGCGTGACAAGGCCTATTTTAAAAAACGAATTGACTATTGTAGGGAATTCTTGACCCTGTTCCCTGACGAGAAAGAGTTGATCACTCATAACATGAGACGCGCCATTGCAGACTCATATGCGAGTCTGGGCGATTATGAACAAGCTGAATCGGAGTTTAAGAAGTTGGTGCAAACCTATCCGAATAGCCCATGGGGATACATTGCATGGGGGGATATCTACTTCTCTGATGAGACAAATGATTACGACAAGGCGAAGGAGCTTTATGCAAAAGCTTTGGCTGTCGCGGAAGACAAATACGATATCATGACAGTAAATGAGAGGCTTAAAGACTTGGAAGAAAAGGTGAAATATCAAGAAGCGTCCGATCCGGGTGTCGTGGGTTCGAGTCACGCATAACCTGCCATTTCTATTTTGTATCTTCCACACATCTTTGTTTATCCTGAAGCTTCTCCAATAGGCTCCTTACACGCGTATCCGCAGCCTGTGTTTCTTGAGCGTCAACATCCATATGGATGGTAAGGATAGAGCCTTCCCTTACACCATGCGGTAGATAGCTCGAAGGCCAAGAGATTTCATGGATTTCATCGGGTCGAATGAGAAGCACTGCGAAATCGCCTTCAATACGGTCAAGAGTCACCTTCAACGTCATGGAGATCCATCCTCCCGGTTAGTAGAGTCCCTATTTCTTCACTGTCCACGTCATACCGTCACTTTGTAGGACAATAGTACCATGGATATCAGTTCTCAGTATCTCAGCGCCGGCGTAAATCAAGGATTTGATAACCTCCTTATGTGGGTGTCCATATCTGTTACCTGCACCTACGCATATTACTGCAATCTTAGGCTTCACTTCATTGAGGAAATCATCTGTTGAGGAAGTAATACTCCCATGATGCGCGATTTTTAAGACCTGGGCATTGGGAAGGCTTCCTCCCCTTATTAGTTCGTTTTCAACTATTGCTTCAACGTCACCGGCAAGCAATAACGCAGAGTTCCCAAACTCTACGCAAAGCACTACTGACGCGTCATTTACAGAAAGCTTCTCTATGTGACACGGATTCCCTGCATCCGTGTCAGGTGGCCAAAGAACCATGATTTTGACCGAATCATCAATGGGAATCTCATCCCCGGCTCTGGCAATATGAAAAGGAATATCCTTCTCATAAATAAGCGTTAAGTAGTCCTCGTAGGTCTTGGAAGAATGGGGCTTCGCTGAATCATACACTGAATCCACAGGAAGCTTTTCCAACACTTTGATGAGACCGCCGATATGATCAGCATGAGGATGTGTGCTTACCATCACGTTGACCCGTTCGATGCCTTTTTCCCTGAGGGCTCGAACGACTTTATCGCCTGCGCCACGTTCACCGCCATCCACTAACATCGTTTTGCCGGAGGGGGTCTCGATTAAAATAGAATCTCCCTGACCTACATCAATAAAGGTGACAGTCAGAAGATCCGCTCCCGACTCGGAAACCCGCATCTGGGTCAATCCGGAGCAACCTATAACTGCTACAAACAACGTGACTACCAGCCATAGCCACGCAAGTCTTCTTAGTTTCTTCAATGAATCTTCCCCCTCTAAAGTGAGAGCCTTAACATAAAATATAATTTCCCCTACCTTCAGGCTAATTCCTTTATCCTAAACTCTACCAATGGATAAAACTGTAAGCTCCACTAATCTGTAAGGGTTGCGGTTTATTCTCTTTATGCTGCTTGAGGCAGATTATGGTTAACTCTATCTTTTTTTTGTGAAGCAGGATCTTATGTATATGCATCGAAATATTTATTATTGTCTTCCACTTAATGTTGTTAATTGACAACTTCATTACCAAGTGGTGGAAGGTGAAAGGGGGGCGGTGATCAAAGGTCTATTGATTAGAGCAAGCAGAGCTTGATGTTTGATCATATGTAACATGTTTCCAATCCGTTTGGCGGTCGTGCAGTATAGGTTTCACTCGAGCATCTACGAATGGAGGTATTAAAGTGATTCACTGGGGTCCATTGGTAGTAGTAATGCTATATCTGCTCGCGATGATTGGGGTTGGCTATTACGTCAACAAACGCTTGATCAAAGAAAGTGTCGACTATCTGCTTGCAAGTAGAGCCCTTCCTGCCATACTGGTGGCAGCAAGTCTTTCAGCAAACAACATCGGAGGCGGCAGCTCTGTAGGCGTTGCAAGCAGAGCTGTGGGAGCGTGGGGCATATCAGCAGGTTGGTACGTTCTTGCTGCTGCGATTGGAATCCTACCTATGATGATATTTGCCCCGGCAATACGACGCTCCATGGCATATACCATACCCGAAGTAGTAGGCAAACGATTCGGAACCGGTAGCCACGTCATAACCTCAATAGTCAACATAATAGCGCTTTTCTGCCTGACAGCGTCTCAAATGTTAGCATCCGGCACCATAATATCGGCACTGACAAGCATATCACTTAACGTCGCAATACTGATTGCGGGCTTTGCGTGCATCATTTATACCGTAATGGGTGGAATGTGGGCAGACGCTTTTACTGACCTGTTCCAGTGGCTTGTGATATTCTTCGGTCTTCTAATATCATTGCCCTTCATAATCAAGGGAGCAGGTGGATGGTCAACTGTAGTCTCTAAGGTTCCTACCGAGAAGATGTCCTTCACCGCATGTGGCTGGGCAACGATCATCAGCTTAATCTTCAACTACTTCGTGACATTCATATCCGGCCCGGAAATGGTCTCACGGATATACGCAGTAAAGGACGAAAAAGAAGGAGTAAAAGCGATAGGACTTTCTGCTCTAACCATGGGCATTTACGCATTCGTGCCTGCCGTCATCGGAATTGTCGCCTTGGCGTCGTTCCCTGACGTCAATCCTAACCAAGCTCTTGCCACCGTAACCTTTGCATTTGCTCCTGCTGCAATCGCCGGACTTGTCTGCGCTGCTATTATCGCATGCACCATGTCAAGCGCTGACTCAGACATGCTGTGCGCGTCTACCATTATTGTCAAAGATATTTACCAGCGTTACATCAACCCTGAAATCTCAGATGATCAGATCATTAAAACAACCAGGATCCTAAACGTCATAATCGGAATGGGCGCTATGGGGATCGCGCTTTTCCAGATCAACATCATCACACTCAACATCTTCGCGTTCATGCTTAGGTCAGCCGGTCCATTCGCAGCATTTGCCCTGGGCATTCTCTGGAAGAACGCGTCGAAGCACTCAGGTCTTGTATCAATCATAGTAGGCAGCGTAGTGGGCATATGGTGGCAGGTCATTGGACAGCCCTACGGACTTTTTGCGGTTGTAGTGGGCTCCATAGCCAGCACTGTAGCATTTGTCCTTACCACCTTCATAGAGAGAGCGCTTGGTGGAGAAACAGCTCCTCAACTCAGCTGATCATTAATTACAGGATAAGACGGTTCCTGATTAATCGCCGGCGTATATCATTACGCCGGCGATTAGTTATTGCTGACAACGCTCCAACCTATAAGAATTTCACCCTATTGTATGAGGGAATTTATTCCTCAGATGGCGAATGCCATACTCCGATCCGGAGAACACGCATAAGGAAGGAAAAAGCAAAAAAGCGAATTCAAGGAGAGATTTCTGTGAGCGGAGCAGCTGTACGTACTGTCGGATTGACAAAAGTCTTTGGCTCGCACGTTGCTGCGGATTCTGTAGATCTCGAAATCAGAACCGGAGAAGTCCTCGGGTTTCTAGGGCCTAACGGGGCAGGCAAGACCACGACAATTAATATGATCCTCGGCCTCCTTCAGCCTACTTCAGGGTACGTAGAGTTGTTTGGGGAAAAGGCTGATTGGACGCAATCAAAAATGCGTAGGAGAATCGGCACCTTGTTGGACGGGGTTGAGTTATATCCCTACCTGTCAGCCAAGGAAAACCTACAGGTATTCAGAAAAGCGTTCGGAGGAATCCCTCTCTGCAGCGTAGATAAAGTTCTAAGTGCTGTCGGCCTATCATCCAGGGCGGATGATAAGGTTTCCGGGTTCTCTCAAGGAATGAAGCGGCGCCTCGGGCTTGCCCTTTCCCTGCTTCCTGACCCTGACATCTTGATACTTGACGAACCTGCAAACGGGCTGGATCCTAAAGGAATCAAAGACCTCCGTGATTTACTTAAAGGTCTTGCCCGGGCAGGAAAAGGAGTTTTCTTATCCAGCCACCTCCTTCATGAGGTAGAGGTTATATGCGACAGAGTCGTCATACTCCGGAAAGGGAAGGTAATAGCAGAAGGCAAAGTCAACGATCTGATCACGGAAACGCCGACGATAGAGTTGGCTGTGGATCGGCCTCAGGAAGCGGAGAAGATTCTACTTGCCAAACCTGAAGTCTCATCAGTCAGCCGAACCGGCAACAGACTGACAGTTCAGTATAATTCCTGCAAGACACATGCCGGTACGCTTCTTGACACCATGCCTGGTCTTGATAATCATGAACGGTTGGCGCAGCTGTTAAATAAAAGCCTGGCCTCCCATGGAATCTTTGCCTATGAGTTGATACTTCACAGTGGAAGCTTGGAACAAGTATTCTTTGACGTGCTGAAGGAGGTAGGATAGAATGTCAGGTTTATCAGCGGAACTGGTTAAAGTAAAGAGGCACAAACTCTTGTGGGTTCTACTGGTTATTATGGTCATTGTTGAGATTCTGATAATAGGCGGAATGCGATATTGGGCAACACATTCCCCTGATTCGGACACAAATCCCGATGACGAACTCCGGCAAGTCTATAATTCCACCTCTTTTCCCGGAGTGATCCTGCCGACACTGACGTTCTCCGCTACTTTCGGCACAATTTTCGCTGTAATCTTCGCTTCCGGCTTCGGAGGTGAAGAGTATCGCTTCGGAACTGCAAAACAAATGATCTCTATGGGGGTTAAGAGGTCGGAGTATGTCTTTGGCAAATTACTGGCTTCAGTCCTCATCTCTTCAGTCTTCATTGTCGCCCCGGTCATTGCTGCAAGCGCATTTACCGGGGCTGTCTCCGCATTTTCCGGAAAGCCTTTGGCGACAGAACCTATTAACATGTCGTTGGCATTACAAGTCATAAGGGGCTTCGGAATTGCATGGGTTTGCACGGGATTCTACTCAGGGTTTGCGATTTTCCTGGCAATTGCCACAAGATCATCGCAAACCGCGACTACCATCGCAATATTAATGATCCTGCTGGAGGGCAATATTGTGAACTCCTTTGCGGAAAAGTTCTCGTTCATCAAAAAAATCGCCCCTTATTCTATGGGAAGATGCGCGAACTTGGCCGCTTCTCTGATTGAACAGGCTCAAGACATCATGGAGGTTTTATCGAGGCAAGACATTACAAATGCCTTCATTACCCTTGGAGTGTGGTTTGCCCTTTTTACAGTCTTGGCTGTGTTAGTATTCAAGAGGCAGGAACTCGGCACAGACTGAGTTCCAAAAGCAAACTCTCTAGAGGCCAAAAAGCTTAGAAGCATTGGCAGTGGTAATCTCTGCAACTTTATCAAAGGCAATGTCCTTCAAATCAGCAAGGGCTTGTGCTACATGCACTACATATGCAGGCTCATTCCTTTTGCCCCGGAAGGGCACAGGAGTAAGGTAAGGCGCGTCTGTCTCCAAGAGAATGCGATCCAAAGGCAATCCTTTAACAATCTGACGCAACTTGGATGAATCCGCGAAAGTCAAAATACCTCCGACAGAAATATAAAATCCCATGTCAAGGCAATCCTTTGCTACCTCGCGATCCCCTGAAAAACAATGTATAATGCCGCCCACATCTTCAGCCCGCTCAGATCTTAAGATAGTTATCAAGTCATCATAAGCTTCCCTGACATGGACGACTATAGGAAGCCTGAGCTCTCTTGCAAGGCTTATCTGCATAGCGAATACTTGGCGTTGGACATTACGAGGTGAGAAATCATAATGATAATCAAGGCCGATCTCACCGATGGCGACAACCCTCTCATCCCCTGCAAGAGTCCTGACCTCATCCAGGATGCCTTCTGACACTGAATCAGCGTCATGGGGATGAATGCCTACAGTCGCAATGACGCCTGGATAACGTCTTGCGCATTCCACTGCTTGCCCGGAACTTGCCAAGTCAGCGCCAACAGTGACAATAGGCCAAACCCGCGCTGACTTAGCTCTTTCTATCACCTGATCCAGGTCGCAACTGAATCTTTCATGATCCAGGTGCACATGTGTATCTATAAGGTATGCGTCACTTTCTCCAGTTAATGAGTTCAAATCCTAATACCCGCCTATCGCACTTTTGCTCCCTTTGGCAGTGGCCTGTCCACTGTGATTATCGCAAGCTCGCTGCGGTCTTCCGTCGAACCGGCAAGGAGCATTCCCTTGGACTCAACACCCCTTATGCGAGCAGGTTCCAGGTTAGCCACTACCACAATATGTTTCCCTACAAGCTCTTCAGGCTTGTAAAACTGGGCAATACCTGCGACAATCTGACGTTTCTCACATCCCAGATCGATCTCGAGCCTGACAAGCTTATCTGTGCCTTCCACCCTTTCAGCTGTAATAACTTCGGCCACCCTAAGGTCAAGTTTGGCAAAATCATCTATGGAAATTAAGTCAGCCACCTTCTTGTCTCCTTTCCCTGAGTCTTGTGGGCTTTTTGCGGAAAGGCCCGCCTGCCCGGGCTTGCCTTCTTTCTTCTTCTCCTTCGCAAGCTCAGCCAAATGAAACTCTCCTTTTGTAAAATCAGAACTCTCCATATCAAGCCTGGGGAAAAGAGGTCCTGTTTGTGTCACACAAATCCCCGGCAGCAAGCTTGATATCTCAAGATTTCCGTCCCACCTGATGTCTTCAGGCTTCCCTTGAAGACCGAGGATGTCCCAAATCCTCTGTGAAGAATAGGGGATAAACGGGGAAAGCATGATCGTACCTTTTGCGATAGCTTCCACAAGATTCAGCATAACCGTGGCGAGGCGTTCCCTCTTGCCTTCGCGAGCCAGCACCCAAGGCGCAGAATCCTCAATGTATTTGTTCGCTGCAGTAATTAGACGCCATATCTCACTGAGAGCGGAAGTAGGATCAAGCTCTTCCATCATTTCATGGGCTCGTTGAGCAACACTTTCCTCAACCGCCTTCAGCTCCTCATCTAAAGGCCCATACACTCCGGTGGGAGAAGGAACTTGTCCCTTAAAGTACTTCTTTATCATAGCAGTAGTCCGATTGACGAGATTCCCAAGATCATTTGCCAAATCAGCATTGTAGGCCTCTGCCAATCCTTCAAAGGAGAAGTCTCCGTCCTGACCGTGGGGCACTACCTTCATAAGATAGTATCTGAGCGGGTCAGCTCCCAGACTGTCCACGACTTTAAGCGGGTCTACCACTATTCCCTCGGATTTTGACATCTTCGCGCCTTTGAATGTGACAAATCCATGGCCGAATATAGTCTCCGGAAGAGGCACGCCTGCTGCCATAAGCGTTGCAGGCCAAATCACACAGTGAAACCAGGTGATATCCTTACCGATGTAGTGCAAATCCGCAGGCCACCATTTACCGAATTCGTCTGTACCAGGCGTATATCCGGCTCCTGTCAAGTAATTAATGAGAGCGTCAAACCAGACATAAACGACTTGGCTGTCATCAATTTCCTCGGGGAAAGGAACACCCCAAGTTAAGGTGGATCTTGACACACTTACATCTTGGAGGCCTTCCTTAATCCGGTTTACTACCTCATTTCGTCTGGCTGCAGGTAAGATAAAGTCAGGATGTTCCTGGATATGACGAAGCAAGGGCTCCTGGAACTCAGAGAGAGCGAAGAAGTAGTTTGTCTCCTCTACCCACTCAGGCTCTCGACTGGGATGGAAAGGACACTTCCCATCAATGAGATCACCTTTTTCTATAAATCTCTCGCATGAGACACAATAGTATCCGGAGTAGGTGCCTCTGTAAATATAACCTCTCTCATTTGCCCTCCTGACAATGTCCTGAACAGTCGCGACGTGATCTTGGTCTGTAGTCCTGATGAACCTGTCATAGCTGATGTTCAGCTTATCCCATGCATTGCGAAAGCGTCCTGACATGATGTCACAGAATTCTTGTGTGGAAAGTCCTTCCGCCTCAGCCTGTCTCGCGACATTGAGACTATGTTCATCAGTCCCTGTGAGGAAAAAAGCATCGTATCCGGCCAGTCTCTTGAAACGAGCAATTACGTCCGCTCCGATTTTTTCATAAGCATGCCCTAGGTGCGGGTTGCCGTTCACATAGTCTATAGCGGTTGTAATGTAGTATTTGGCCAATGGGAACACCCCCGTCTATTACCATATACACACCTATTATTCTTAACTATGAATAGGCTTACATTGCCCTCAATATATCTCTGCTCTCTGACACTGTCAAGCAAGGTCACATTTTGCATATTGTTATACTATATAAGTAGATATGGATTGAAGACACTGCAATGTTTTTATACATTTTGGACTATTGCACGTCTTCTGGAATATTCACCACAAATTATCACTTCAGCCTTGACTTGTCTTGGAAAATAAAGTATAGTTGGGGCGTAGACTTTCCAAGTCCACCAAGCTAAAGGGCTGGAAAAGGAGGGAGCTGCTATCATGAAATCAACAGGTATTGTTCGAAAAGTCGATGAACTAGGTCGTGTTGTAATTCCCATAGAACTTCGCAGGACCCTACAGATTGAGGAAAAAGATGCCCTTGAGATCTATGTTGACGGTGAGAGGATTATTCTCAAGAAATACCAACCTGCCTGCATCTTTTGTGGAAATGCTGACAACATCAAGGTTTTCAGGGATAAGAACATCTGCAGGGACTGCCTGGATGCAATGAAAGGCTTGCCATAAACAGGGCGATTCGTAGGAATCCGAAATAGTCTCTTGAGTTTTATCCCTAAGTCATGACGAGACGTTTAGGGGCATCCGTGCTTTATGTTTGATGCCCCTTTTCCTTATCCTTCCCCTCGACCACTATGGTTATCTCGCCCTTTACCGTCCTTTGGGAGAATGATTGTAATACTTCATCAAGAGTTCCTTTAGTTACTTCCTCATGGAGCTTAGTAAGCTCCCTGGCGACAACTGCCTTTCTATTGCCTCCTAGAACGGACACTAAGTCAGACAGAGTCTTTGAAAGCCTGTAAGGCGACTCATAAATGACTACGACTCTCGTCTGGCGTGCTAAGTCTTCCAGAACTTCATTGCGTCGTTTGCCTTTTCGTGGAAGAAAGCCGACAAATGTGAATTCGCAAGCTGAAAACCCGGATACTGAAAGAGCGGATATAACCGCAGACGGTCCGGGAATAGAGACTACTTTCAGGTTATTTGAAAGAGCTGAGTCAACCAGGTGAGCTCCTGGGTCAGAAATCCCGGGCATCCCTGCATCAGTTACCAGAGCCACACTCTTTCCCTCTTTAATCATCTCTATGAGCTCAGGCGCTCTGGAGAGCTCATTGTGCTCATGATAGCTTATGGTCCTTGTATGAATCTCATAGTGAGCGAGAAGCTTTCGCGTCCTACGAGTATCCTCAGCAGCTATAAGGTCTACATTGCGAAATACGTCCAGAGCGCGGATGGTAATATCCGCAAGATTACCTATAGGCGTTCCACAGACATAAAGCGTTCCGGTGGAAGTCATCTCTATCACCTGTTATCGGTTCCTTGAAGCTTCTCTTTCGGCTTGGGGGCATTTCCTGCCTTTTCCCTGGGTTTAGAAGACGATCTCGAACTCCTCCTCCGTCTCCTTCTTCTGGGCTTGGTCCCTTGACCGGCCTTATCCTTTTGCCCGGACGCCGACTTACCGGCATTCATTTTGCTTTTGTCATTCGCTTTTGTCTCGGAGTGCGCTCCTGTCTCTCTGCTTCTTGCCTGTTTTTCAACGGGGTTTTCAGCGGATGATGCTTGCTTTGCGTCACCTGCTTGGGCCTGGCTCGGTCTTTTCTTACGCCGATTGCGCTTACGCCTTTTTGACTTTGTAGACCTCTTCTTCGAAGAAGCCTCTTCTCGTGCCGGACCGCCCCCTCTGGCTTCACGCCCTGTTTCTTCTTGGGCATTCCCGAAACCACTGCGGCAAACCTCGTTCGCCTGACAGGGCTTGGCGCAGTCGTCACTTTCGCTCTGCTCCTCATAACGAGCTTTGGCATCATTCCCCTGCTTCCGGACATTCGCATTTACTATCGTGCCGTCATCCATTCGAACTGTGGCTATCCCTGACAGCACATTCAGCTCTATGATCTTTCCAGTGCCTGCACCGGTGTCAAGCTCGCTGCCCACAGGTGGCAAGCCTTTGCGTAGTTCTTGATATGCTTCGTGCTCATACCGGAGACAACACATGAGGCGTCCACACATTCCTGAAATCTTAGAAGGATTCAGGGAAAGGTTTTGATCCTTCGCCATTCTGATTGATACAGGTTCAAAATCCTCCAAGAAGGTAACGCAACATAAGGGCCGTCCACAAGTCCCAAGCCCCCCTACCATCTTGGCTTCATCTCTGACACCGATTTGACGAAGCTCGATGCGGGTTTTGAACACCCCGGCCAGATCCTTTACAAGTTCTCTGAAATCGACTCTGCCTTCTGAAGTAAAGAAGAAGATTATCTTGGTGTTATCGAATGTGTATTCAACATCCACAAGTTTCATAGGCAAGCCACGCGCTTCGATCTTATCCAAAGCCACTTCAAAGGCTTTCTTTTCTTTTTCTCTGTTTGCCTTGACTTGTGCCTCATCCTCCAAAGTAGCTTTCCTGACAACAGCTTTCAAAGGGGGTGTAATCTTATCCTCAGGCACCATGTCCATGCCTCCGGCAACTTCACCGAATTCCAGCCCCCTTACTGTCTCAACAACCACCTTATCCCCATCAAACAATTCCAAATCTCCGGGGTCGAAATAGTAAATTTTACCTGCATTCTTAAATCTGACTCCGACCACTTTCACCATAACTCATAAAGCCCCTCTTCAGAATCCATGTCCATGTGATTATCCCTCTGAACACACCCTCTGTCTTAGGTCAAACATCAAAGCTTCAAGGACCAGCCGTACATTAGCATTTTGTCTGACCCATCTCCTGGACTCCTCAATGCGTTCAATAATTGCAATAAGATCATGAACCTCATATAATTCCCCGTCATCAGCGAGCGCTGCTGTCACAACATCCGCGTTATCCCCCTGATTAACAGACACAAGACTTATATCACGGGTCACTTTGAATACTAAGACATCCCTGAACCAACCTGCTGCTGCCACCAGTGCTTTTTCCAATTCGGATCTGGACTTTCCCGTCTCTCCCCGAGTTTGCAGTATCTTCTCGATAGCCTCAGCCTGTTCTAAGACTTCAACAGGGGAGTATGAATAGACCTTGCGCAGCTTTTCAATAACAACCGAAAAATCCTCTGAGGCTTCACATCCTCCAAGAGTTACGCGTATCAGTTGACATCTTGACCTAACAGTGGGCAAGAGACCTTGGGGATTTCCGGTAACAAGGATAAACACTACATTCGCCGGAGGCTCTTCAAGCAGCTTCAGAAAGCTGTTCTGCGCTTCTTGAGTCATTTTCTCCGCATTTTCCAGAATGGTTACGCGAAATCCCTTATAGTGCCTGGGTTTATATGACATGTCATGCTGAATACCGCGAACCTGGTCAATCTTAATGGACAACCCGTCAGGAGATACCACTTTGACATCAGGATGGTTGCCTTCCTGAATCAACTTGCAGGAAAGGCACCCACCACAGGCAGCGTCATCTTTCGGAGTCTGGCAATTGAGCCTTGCTGCAAATGCTATAGCGCCTGAAGCCACGGAAGTCGCATTGTAGTCACTTGATGCGAAACCTGAGTCCAAAACTGAGAAAAGATACGCATGTGAAACCCGCCCGGTCTCAAGTGAACCGGCAAGAGTCTTATTTATCCGGGAAATCGGTGTTACGATTTCAGTATCCAAAGCTTGCTGTCGCTCTTTTTGTCCATTCGTCATGGATCCTTTTCACACTCTTTCAAATCGGGCCACATCCAAAACAAAAATGGTAGCTCCGCCTATTGGAACCTCCACAGGCTGTCCGATATATGATTCAGTTGAGCGTCCCACAATCGATATCGGAGGCATCATTTGCATCCTGCTTCTGCACGTGGACTTCACTATGTCAACAACATCCTCAACCTCGTGATCCTGGACGCCTATGAGTAAAGTAGTATTGCCCTGCCTGAGGAAACCCCCTGTAGTTGCGAGCTTCGTTGCCCTGAACCCGCGGTCCATAAGCGTGTCCGTAAGCGCTCCGGAATCCTGATCCTGCACCACAGCAATAACCAGTTTCATGGCGGGACCTCCTTCCTGGTTTCTCTAATTCTTCGCCCCCGTTAGCTCTTAGAAATCCAGTCCACATAATTCCATTACTCAGTTAATCTCGATAATAGACCACCCTTCTGTTAGGCTCTTCTCCTATGCTCGCTGATTTCACATGATACCTGCTTGCCAGCTCATGTTGGAGTTTACGCACATAGGAGTTCTGCGGATTGAGTTCAATTGGACTATCGCATCCTTCAACTCTGGCAAGAGCGTCTTCCGCTTCTTTCAATGCTTGTTCCTGAGTAAATGCCCGATCTCCGTCAAACATGTTCTTTAGGAAGTTGGTAATCTGAGCTACAGTATTGCTGCGAATAATGTGAATTGGGAGGCCTCGTCTTTCCGCTTCGCGAATGGTCTTCGGCATCTTGCGATACTGGCCTTTTAGGGTCAGAACCATATCTGCCTGTCCCAAGTCTTTGGAAATGACTACAGGCAAGCCGGTATCACGAATGGAAGTCTCAATTCGATTCCGGCTTACAGCATAAGGATAAAGCCTTAAGACCCTGCCATATCGCTCCGGAATAATGCCCGGGGCTATCCAAAGAGTATCTATGTCTCTGTCCGAAAACGGGGCATCGCCTTCTGACACGCGAGAAGGCCCGTTATCCCTATAGCGCTCCATCCCATGGCTCGGCCTGGGTTTTGCTCCTTCCCATACAGGTTCCCGAGGGGCAAAACCTGCGATATCCGGAGCATGTTGATCGCGGAATTCTTCCTCCTCAATCACCTTTATCTCACCGTCTACGGAACGACGCCTGATCTCCGGCCTTGTCGGAATCCCCCGGAGGAGGAGATCGACAGTCTTTGCCACATCATGATGGATAGCATATCCGTCACGGTCCAGGATTTCGATGACAACATCAAAAGTGGGCGGCGCTTTTCTCTCCAAGACTGTTTTCTGCGTGCCCCTCTTTCTGGCCTCTTCATCACCGAGAGTAACCACTTGTATGCCGCCTACCAGATCAGACAATGTAGGATTCAAAACCAGGTTCTCCAAGGTATTACCATGGGCTGTGCCGATAAGTTGTACACCGCGTTCAGCTATGGTCCTTGCAGCCTGAGCTTCCGCTTCTGTCCCTATTTCATCAATTACGACCACTTCAGGCATATGGTTTTCCACTGCCTCAATCATTACATCAGCTTGTTTTTGAGGCGTGGGAACCTGCATTCTGCGGGCGCGTCCGATAGCAGGGTGGGGGATATCTCCGTCACCCGCTATCTCATTTGAAGTATCCACAACAACCACACGCTTATTGAATTCATCGCTGAGCACGCGCGCAACTTCCCGGAGGAGCGTGGTCTTACCTACGCCGGGCTTGCCCAAAAGTAATATGCTCTTGCCTTGTTCCACTACATCCCGGACAATATCAATTGTGCCATAAACCGCTCTGCCAATTCTGCACGTAAGCCCAATAATGTCGCCATAGCGGTTCCGTATCGCTGAAATCCTGTGGAGGGTCCGCTCGATGCCTGCTCTATTATCGTGCCCGAAAGCCCCTACGCGTTTCGTAAGGAACTCAATATCTTCACGCTTAACAGGGTTTCCGTCCAAGTATACGAATCTGCCTCCGGGGAACCTAGCTTCGGGTTGTCTCCCGAGGTCAAGAACAATTTCCAGGAGATCCTCCAAATCGCCCAAGCCTTCAAGTTTATCCCTGAGCCTTGGAGGCAGCGCTTCCAGCAGTTCATCCAGATTATCAGTTATCTCCCGTCGCGTCACAAGTCGGCCGCATGTAATACTTTGACTCACAGGCGGCCTTTCCCCCCTTTCTTATATAGCAAGGGTTTTTTCGATTTCGGCCGCTTAAGATATTAGCTTGCCCTCAAGACTCACGCAACAACAAGAACGTGATTATCTTTAACTCCATGGAACCCGACCCCGCACGATGTGGCATGGACGATAAAATCCGTCACAGCCGAGGTAATCTCTTGGCCGGGACAAATAAGGATAACTCCAGGCGGATAAGGCACAATGGTATCAGCGGATATCCTGCCTGCAGCTTCCTCAGTTTTAATCAGCTTCCCTTCGGAGAACACAGCTTCCCGCGGCGTCATCCTCTGTTTAGGCAATTCTTTAAACACCCGGCTTAAGTCGGCTAAGACAGTTTTTGTGTCACTCCGCGGCAGAAGGGTCTCTTGTCCCCTTGGAAATCCATCCTGAGCAATTTTAGAAACGGCTTCGGCAAAGCCTAGGACATCCTCTTCCATATCCATCATTGTAAGGACAGCGATAACATTTACCATGTCCTGAAATTCCACTTCAATATTGTGTTTCTGCCTAAGCATGTCCCCTGCTTCAAACCCTGTCATGTGAAGCCCGTTAAAGGACACCACGAGTTTCGTGGGATCATGCCTAAACCCCTTTGAGGCTACATGATCCCCTGTAAGACATTTTATACCAGGCATTTCGTTAAGCTTTAGTTGAGCTTTGCGAGCTGCTTCAATAACTCGGCCAAGAAGTTCACTTCCTCGCGTCGCAGCCAGCTTCCTGGCTATGTCCAATGACGCCATAAGCACATACGACGGGCTTGTGGTCTCTATAACCGCAAGAGCCCGGGAGATATCCTTATCCGACACCCTACTGCCTTTAAGATGGAGAAAGGACGTCTGGGTCATAGCAGGCAGTGTTTTGTGCGCCCCGGACACCACAACATCCGCTTGGACTTCAAGCCCTGAAAGAGGCAATTCTTCATGAAAAGGCAAGTGTGCCCCGTGCGCTTCGTCTATCAATGCTATTTTATCATAGTCATGAACTATATCCACTAAAAGGTCAACAGGTGGAGAAACGCCGTAGTAGTTAGGATTTGTGAAAATGACGCCTCGCACATCAGGATGTTCATCAAGGGTATGTCTGAGAGAGTCCGGGGTTGGGCCTAGCGGGATCTGAAACTCCTTATCCACCTCTACGTCAATATAAACAGGGTATACCCCGGCAAGTATCAAACCTCCGATAACTGCTTTATGAACATCGCGAGATACAGCAATCTTGTCACCGGGCTTTGAGACAGCCAGTATTGCACTGTGAATACTGCATGTGGAACCGTTCACCACAAAGAAAGTGGTATCAGCGCCAAAGGCCAAAGCTGCCAAGCGCTGCGCTTCATAGATAGCGCCTTGTGGAGCATGGAGGTCATCTAAGCCGGGGAGTTCAGTCACATCTCCTAAGAGACAATGGGTCTCCCATACATCGGTAAGGCCCAAGTCAGCGATAATAGGGTTCCTGCCACCTTTATGTCCTGGGAAATGAAATCTCTTCGTCTCTTTGTCTATATATTCTCTCAGCGCATTGACAAGGGGGGTGACATATTGCTCCCTGTCCCTGCTACACCTATTCATCAGTGAAAGCGTCTCCTTCTCTTGACGAAAACTTCCCCTTATTCTCCGGATTCTCAAGGGTCTTCTCTATGATCATATCCTTCCCCTTTGTCTTCGTTCTTCCTGCACAAGACCTCAGCCAGCACAGGCGCCCAAAGCTCTTTCAGCTTCTCCATAATCACTGAATAGTCTTCTTTTGATATGTCAATTTCGGAAATCATGTTCATACACCTAGGACATATTACTCTGCCAAGGACAGTAACCATGGGAGAGGTGGGGGATTCTCCGCAAATCAGACAAAACTCACTGTTTACCTGCTTTGAGCAAGACATATCATCCTTGTAATTTCCTGTCGGATGCACTTAAGATCACCGCCTGCACTTGCACGGGTTACGTAAGCCCGGCTTCGTTATACTTCGCATTATTGGACATACTTCCTGCCATTATTAGCTTTTCTCCCTCCATAATATGAATGTGGATACATTTTGGCAAACCTATCACAAGCAAGAGCAGTATATGACATAATATGTCAGAAGGTTTTAGAGGAATTGAAGACCCTTTGACGAATTCTGTTTGTGACAGCAAACGAGGGGAGGTGCGCGCGCTTTTGCGCGCTTGTTATGAAAACTTGGAGAAAACTCGCATACAGCTTCGGTTCCCTTGGCGCTGCAGTGCCTTACCAGGCAGTCCAAACGTACATAATCTTTTTTTATGCTGACGTGATGAAGCTCCCTATTGAGCTTGTAGGTTACACGATGATTCTTTATGGAATTTGGAATGCGATTAACGATCCTCTCTTTGGATATATATCTGATCGCACACGCACAAAATGGGGACGGCGAATTCCATACATAGCAGGTGGTCTCATACCACTGGTCATTGTTTTTATATTCTTGTGGATTCCGCCGTTTGGAATAACAGACGGCAACTACATCCCCCTTTTCATATATTTTACGGTAATGATGTTTCTGTTTGACGGCCTCTTCACCTTGGTCGTTCTCAACTGGACAGCTTTATTCCCTGAGATGTATACCAGCCTTGAAGATCGATCTATCGTATCAATGTGGAGGCAATTCTTTGGGAATGTCGGTTTAATTATTGGCATTGCGTTAGCGCCTATGATCTATGGCAAACTGGGATGGAAATCCATGGCAATCATATTTGGGATAATCACCGGGGTCTCACTGGGAATCTCTCTCCTCGGAAGCAAAGAAGCGGATCCTGTTGAATACGAGGAACCCCTTGATGTGCTCCCTGCCCTTAAGCACACCTTAAACAACAAGTCCTTCATGACGTACGTAATTCCGTATATGCTGATTCAGTTCACTTTCGTCATGATTATGGCAATGGTGCCTTTCCAGGCGAAGTACGTACTGAATATCTTGGAAGAGCAATCCACCGTTATTTTGGGTGCTGCCTTTCTTACTGTATTCATAGCGCTTGTTCCGTGGACCAGATACATAATCAAAGTAGGGGCAAAACAGGCCGCGTCATGGGCTATCGCCTTCTTTGCCATTGCCCTAGTACCATTTGGGCTTGCTCGCAACTTTACAACAGGCATAATCGGCGCTGTACTGGTAGGCGCAGGACTCGCAGGAATCCTGCTCCTTTTCGACGCGCTGTTAATAGCGGATGTCATTGATGAAGACCAGCTTCACACAGGCCAGAGGCGTGAAGGCATGTACTTCGGGGCAAACGCGCTTTTCATCCGGCTTGCTATCTCAGTCCAAGCCCTTGTAATGAGTCAGGTCTTAAAAGCCACCGGATATAACCCTAACCTGGCCTCACAACCTGCTTCAATAGTAACCGGTATTAGATCACTAATGACTGTAATTCCTATCATTGCTTTAATCGCAGCGTTCCTTGTGTTCAGACAGTATCCGCTGTACGGAGAGAAGCTTTCTGAAGTAAAGAACCAACTGGAATCTATGGCTAAGACAGGCTGAAGAGACCAACTCCATTTTCCAATTAATGCCACTGTAAGCATATTCAGGGATGTCCATAAGGATTAGTAAGATATCCCCATTATTCGGGGTGATTTGCCATATGAGGGATTGACAGGCAGTGAAATATCTTGTATTCTTAAAATAAGAACATGTGTTTGGGGGTGCTATGGATGTCTTCCGCGACGCCGGCTTTGTTCTGCGAAAACGCGCATCCTTTTGAGCGACGCCGGAATAAAAGGTTAGGCTCCCGGACAATGAGGATAATCGTGCGTGTTTCGCATGCTCAAAACGACACAAGCGTCAACCCAACTGTACTATTTGCATCGGGTAAAGGGGAACCCCTTCGGGAAATACAATATGACTTTTCCGGTATCTCACCGGAAGAAGCAGGTCTCCGAGCCACTTTGGAATCTCTCAAAATAGCCGGAAGGTATCGTGCAAAATATATAGTAGTCTATATTGATAATGAGCGTGTCGCCTCAATCGCTGACGGAAATGAAATTCCCCCGCCTGACCTTATCGGTTTGACATTGCAGTTACGGGCATTTTGTCATTCATTCAAGTCTGTTGCGATTCGATTCGGTACGTCAGGGATAACCCCGAGCCTACTCCATTTACACAGATCCGACGAGAAAGGGCAGTTGAGCCATGTTTTTTGATGACGGAAAATGTTTCGCATGCGGACCCCACAACCCAATTGGGCTTAAGCTCGTGTTTCAATTAGACGGGGAAGGACGAGCAGTCACGACGTTCGTTGCGCCCGAAGAGTTTCAAGGGTTCTCTAAAGTACTCCACGGAGGGATCATATGCACGCTCTTGGATGAAGCTATGGCATGGGCTATGATCCTCCACGGCTACTTAGGAGCTACAGCCTCAATGCGAGTGAAGTTCCGTAAACCTGTTCCTATAGGGGAACGAGTTACAATAACAGGTGAAATTCTAAAGCAAGGCATAAAGTCATGGACCTTGTCATCCCGCATATTAAACGAACAAGGACAAGTGCTTGCCGAGGCGGAAGGGATTTTTGCAGCGATATCTAAAATACCTCATGAGGAATTGAATTCTAAGATGGTTGAAAACCCACCATACTCATCTTGACCGACGCGATCCTATTATGGAGGCGCTTTGATGCTTACCTCGAAAGAAAACTTTGTGTAATTCCTTCATTTCTTGCTTTGACGCCGTAGGAGGCCAAAGCTCTCCGACAGCATTTATGTGAAGGGCCTTGAAAAGATTAGTGTATACCATGGGGTTCTCCCTGGAAAGACTGCGAATAAGTTCTTTCACCTGAAATCTCTGTGTCTCATCCTGCCCCGGACATGGATTAGTCGGCGGGTTATATCCAAGTCGTTTGACTGCACCTTTAATTTCCGATTCTTTAAAATATACCAGTGGCCTAATCACTGTAATTCCTGTACGATCCAGATATGTTACCGGACGGAAAACATGAACTTGCCCTGAGTAGAGAATGCTCATAAGAAACGTTTCCACTGCGTCATCCCGATGATGAGCAAGGGCCACCTTATTGAAGCCGTTCTCTACAGCAAGACTGTTCAGTGAGCCTCGTCTGAGATGGGAGCAGATAGCGCAAGGGTTTTTCTTCTGTTTACTGTTGAAGGCAATCTTGGCTATGTTTGTCTTTGTGATGAAATGTGGTATTCCTAATCCGGCAACGAATACTTTCATCTCCTCATTGATTGAATCCTCCAAAGAGAAACCAAGGTCAACTGTGGCAGCTGCAAGCTGAAAACTGACAGGTGAGTGCTGTTGTATTGCAGATAGTGCGTATAACAAAAATGCACTGTCCTTGCCTCCGGAAAATCCAACAAGAATTCTGTCTCCTTCAGAAATCATCTGAAATTCAATAAGCGCCCTATATAACCGTCTGGAATGTGAGCGAGAAAGTGACGGATCTTTCATTTGACGACTACCTTCCTTGTTCTAAATCATACTGTGCACAAACAGAGAGTTCTTCTAAAGCCTCTCAAACACTGCGGTGAAATGCCTAAGCACCGGGGCTTCATAGACAAGTTTCAGTCCGCGAATATTATCTTTTCGCCCTGCGATATTGCAGAGAGCGCAAACTACCATATCCATATGCCTGTCAGTGTACACACGCCTCGGAATAGCCAGCCTGACCAGTTCAAGAGCAGGATAGATCATCTGCCCTGTCTTTTCATCCTTGTGCCCGAAAGCCGCAGTGCCCAACTCCACAGCACGTATCCCGGCTTCGACATATAATTCGACTACAAGGGCTTGAGCCGGGAATGCGCTTTGGGGTATCCGAATCAAGAATCTTTTTGCGTCTAAATAGACGCCATGGCCTCCTGTAGGCTCAATGATAGGGATGTCATAGTCCAGGAGGCGATCGCCCAAATAGGCCACCTGCCCGATACGGTCTTCAAGGTAATCTTCATTCAGGACTTCTTTCAGACCTCGGGCCATAGCCTCCAGATCGCGACCTGTAAGCCCTCCGTAAGTCAGAAACCCTTCATAGATAATACCCCACTCGCCGGCTTTCCTGTACAATTCCTCGTCAGATGTGGCGAAAATACCGCCGATATTTACAAGGCCGTCCTTTTTTGCGCTCATGGTAAACCCGTCAGCGTACGAGAACATTTCTCGGGCAATCTCCGCTATGGTCTTATTCTCATAACCTTCTTCCCGCTCTCGAATAAAGTAGGCGTTCTCAGCAAATCTGGCAGCGTCAAGAAATACAGGGATAGAATGCTCCCTTGCGATTCTGCTTACTTCTCTTATGTTTCCCATGGATACAGGCTGTCCGCCATTACTGTTACATGTCACGGTAATGTTTATGTATGAAATACCCCGAGGGCCGAAAGCACGGATCTCGTCAAGAAGACGTTCGATGTCGATGTTGCCTTTAAAGGGATGCCGGGTCGCTGTCTCTAAACCTTCTTTGATAACAAGGTTTACCGGCTCTCCGCCTTTAAGACGGATGTGTCCTTCCGTCGTGTCAAAGTGCATGTTCCCGAGAACTCGCTGCCCTGGCTTAACTAATATGGTGGTCAGGATATTTTCTGCTGCACGTCCCTGGTGTGTGGGAAGGACATATTTGAACCCGGAGATCTCTTCGACAGTCTCTTTTAGATGGTAGAAGTTCTTGCTTCCTGCATATGCCTCGTCCCCTAACATAAGGCCTGCCCACTGACAGTCACTCATAGCGGAAGTACCGCTGTCTGTCAAAAGGTCAATATAGACTTTGTCGGACGGAATGTTAAACACGTTGTAACCGGCTTCTCTGATGACCTCTTCCCGCTCCCCCCTGGTAGTAAGCGACATCGGTTCCACTACTTTGATACGGTACGGTTCAGCATATTCCGACCTAGGCCTCACAGGTATCCCTCCTTATTGTTGGAGCAACGGTCAAATGTGAAACGAATCAACTTAATCATGGGTTTATACAGCATGATTCCTATGAATTGTTCTACAAACCAAAGAAGGTTTCCTTCCGTTTACCACGACACTCGCCAATAGTTCTCCCGAGAAGACGCAACATGTTTTCACCTTTCCGGCGTACAAGCGCTGGCTGAGATATCCCCTGTCAACACTTGCCCCTTAAGAGAACTTCAAATAGAATATCTTTATAAGGAGAAATAACGGAGGCGATTCTTCTGACCAGAGTAGCTTGTATCCAACTACTTTCAAGAAGACGCGAACCACCCGGCGACTTCCTTACACGACTCTCATCCCTCGTAGAACATGCCACACTCGATGGCGCCGAATTAGTAGTGTTGCCGGCCTACACTGTTCTGGCTTACCTCACTTTAGCACATCCGGAAGCTCTGCTCTATTTTGGGCCAGGACTTGGCCAAGGAATATGGCGCTCCTGGTCTTCTTACGGGGCTTCCGTCTTCAATGAATTTCTGGATTTTTTCAAGGAACTCGCAAAGAAACACAGAGTTTACATCGTGCCAGGCACTATGCTGACACCTTTTGGAAAGGGAGTCGCAAATACTGCTTACCTCATCTCACCGGAAGGTGCAATTCTTGGCTCCCAGCAACAGACCCATTTGAACCGGGATGAACGTGGCAGTGGATTCGTTCGCGGAGATGACCTTCAAGTATTCGCTACACCTTTGGGAAATCTGGCTTTCGCTATATGTGAAGATGCCTGGTATCCGGAGGTAATACGCATCTTGACTCTAAAAGGCGCCCAAATAATCATAGCTCCTATAGCTGTCCCTAAACCCTACAGCAAATGGCATCAGGTCAGGGGTATGTGGCAGAACATCCAGCAAAACCAGGTATTCGGGATTGAGTCATGCCTTACCGGCTTTCTCGGAGGCGTTGAATTTGAAGGACGGTCTACCATATATGCTACATGTGAGATGACGCCGGGAGATACCGGGGTGCTGGCACAAGCGGAAGTCTCCCATATGGAGGACGTCGTCATAGCGGATCTGGACTTCGCCAAACTCGGGGAGACTATTCGCCGTTTTAATATATTCAGTCAGTTCAATGTACCCTTATACAAGCAATGGTTCCCTCACGTATACAGAGAATATCAGACGCACTAGGTTGCTGTTTTGAATCCGTCCTTACTATGACTGTGAACATTCAACTTCAGGATACCGCACCAACAAACATGATTGAGCATGAAGGGAGAAGGCTCGTGTGAAAGCGCCGGTAAAAAAGATCTCTCAAATCCTCCGCATTTGGCTCTTTAGGGGATTCTTATGGTTTCAGTCCCGCCCTTCCATAGTCAAACAGGTCTTGGCGGAGAAACACATAACAGCCGGTTCAGCTATGGATGAACTCCCTGAATCAGACCGCCCGTCAAAGATCAGAGTCGCTGCGATCCAGATGAAGCTGGAACTTATCAAGGAAAACCATGCCCGAGCTTATGCAGAAACTATATACAGGCTTACAAAGGAGGCAGTAGACCAAGGAGCACAACTTATAGTGTTTCCCGAAGACTCCGGGGTGCCTCTTGTTGGACTCATCCCGGGGCTTGAAGACCTGGCCGCTTCGGGTCTTGATTCAGCAGTAGAAGAAGTATCCGGAGGCGAGACAAAGATAGCTGATGTATTTCGACTGCTGTCTCCGGCTGTCAAACGTATATATGAGACTACCTTTTCCATTTTAGCCCGTTCATTCCGAGTCTACATAATCTCAGGTAGCGCTTACTTGGAAGACGATGACGGTAAAATGCGCAATATCGGCTACTTCTTCGATCCAGATGGAAACATCATTGCAAAGCAGCGAAAACTCCATCTCCTACCTCTTGAGGCGGAATGGGGATTTGAGCCGGGCCGAGAGTTAGAAGTCATAGACACAAGGCTGGGAAGGATAGCCTTTCCCATCTGTATGGATGCCACGTATTTCGAGACCTTCCGCATCGCAAGGCTGAGGGGAGCTGACATCATTGCAATTCCTGCTGCTAATAACGAAGAATACCTGTTCTGGCGCACTATGCGCGGGATATGGCCAAGAGTGGAGGAAAGTCAGGTCCTTGGAATATCAGCTCACGCAGTGGGAAATCTTATCGGCATACCGTTTACAGGAAGATCCGGGCTCCTTGGCCCCATCGAGTTGACACCGTCTGAGGACGGGTATTTCACGCAAGCCGACACCTTTGATGAAGAAGAAGTCGTTGTCGGAGACCTTGACTTAGATAGGCTTTATCAGTTCAGAGAGGAAAACCCTCCGGATTTTAATCTTAGACTGTACGAAAAGTATCTTCCGGGCCTTTATGAGAATGGCATGAAAGAAAGAATACAGATTACCTAAAAGAGTGAAGGCAGTCCTTCCTCTTCTGCTTTTGGCTTGTACGGATAACCCATGTGCTGAAAAGCGCGCTCCGTTGCACGACGTCCGCTGGCTGTCCTTATCACAAACCCGATTTTTAAGAGAAACGGTTCCACCATATCAGCAAGGGTATCCTGCTCTTCATTGAGCGTGGCTGCAAGAGCTTCCACTCCTACAGGACCTCCGTTATAGAATTCAATAAGGGCTTTAAGGTATTTCCTGTCAAATTTGTCCAAACCAATATCGTCAATGCCTTCCATTTTGAGCGAAGCATTGACTGTTTCTATGGTAATAATGCCGTCCCCTTTTACTTCGGCATAGTCGCGCACTCTCTTTAGAAGTCTGTTTGCTACTCTGGGAGTACCGCGCGATCTCGTGGCAATTTCCATATCTGCGTCGCCTTTCAGCGGCACTCCAAGTATTTCGGCAGATCTACGGAGGATTTCGGCCAATTCGTCTGTCGGATAGAAATCCAAGTGATGAAAGAGACCGAACCTCTCCCGTAAGGGCGCTGAGAGTAACCCTGCACGAGTCGTGGCGCCTACCAAGGTGAAGTGTTTTAACGGCACCTTGATTGTCTTCGCAAAAGCGCCTTTATCAATCACAAAATCTATCTGAAAGTCCTCCATTGCGGAATAGATAAACTCTTCCACTACCTTGGGCAGCCTATGAATTTCATCTATGAAAAGGACATCTCCGTCCTCAAGATTCGTCAGGATCCCCATGAGATCCCCAGGCCTCTCAATTGCCGGCCCGGATGTGGATATGATATCGGATTTCATTTCATTTGCGATGATATGGGCCAGAGTGGTTTTCCCAAGTCCCGGAGGACCGTACAGAAGCACGTGATCCAAAGCTTCCCTTCGCATGCGGGCAGCTTCAACAGCAATAGAGAGATTCGCCACAACTTGTTTCTGTCCGGTAAACTCAGAGAGCTTTGTGGGACGAAGACTCTTTTGGTATACAACCTCTTCCTCTTGTTCTTCTCCGCTTACCAGTCTGACACGTGTCACAATTGCCCCTCCTTGCCTTGGGTTATCCTGGTTGCCCGATTATTTCTATGGTAGTAATGGCGCGCGATTATACAGGTTCACTTAGGAGTTGCCCCGGGCTTTACTGATGATCTGAAAATCTCTTGGATGACGGCTTCCAGAGATGTAATCTCCTCATGCTTTCTTATAGCGCGACGCACCATCTCTTCTGATTCCTGACGCTTGTAACCAAGCTGCATAAGCACTTCAATTGCTTCTTCTATGATATTGTCTTCTTCTGTAACGCCCACAGCCTGTTCCACATCCCGATCCTCGTCCGGGGTGACTGCAAACTTGTCTACCTTGCCTTTTAACTCCGCAATAATCTTTTTCGCTTTCTGCTTGCCTATACCGGGCAAGGTAGTAAGAACTGTGCTGTCTCCATCCTCGATTGCACGGGCAATACGTCCGACCGGCATAGTGAAGGCCTTGAGCGCAGCCCGCGGACCAATGCCTCCGACTGTAATGAAGTACTCAAAAAACGCCTTCTCCGTCTCAGTCATGAAACCCACAAGCACCGGAATCATATTCCCTACACCCGGTGTCCCTTGTATGTAGAATATCGTTTTGAGACTGACTTCTTGATCTCGCTTGGGGAGAAGCGCTCCCAGCGTAACAGGGGATACAAGCACCTCATAGGACAAGCCGTTTACCTCGAGGACCACCCTGTCTTCCAAAACCTGTGAGAGGTTTCCGGTTATAGCTGAGATCATTTCCTCACCTCTTCATCTTTGGATTTGAGGTCAAGTGCATGTGCAAAGCAATCGTAATGACATAAAGCGAGAGCCAACGCATCTGCTATGTGATCCGGTTCCGGCACTCTGTCCAGCCCCAGCCTGACTTGGACCATCCTTTGAATCTGAGTCTTGGTGGCTCTGCCTGTGCCGGTCAACGCCTTCTTTACACGTGCAGGGGGATATGATGTTACGGACAGGCAGTTGTGGCTTGCTGCAAGAAGGATTACGCCTCGCGCATGCCCCATAAGCACCGCAGTTCTGGGGTAGCGATAGTTTGTATAAAGGTCTTCTACGATAACTGCAGAAGGGCTGTGTTCCTTGATAACCGAGGTTATGCCCTCGTATATTTCCTTTAGCCTGGACTCAAGAGACGCGTTTTTAGTAGTCCTTACAAGGCCTGCTTCCACCAGAAAGATCTTGTTCCCTGATATGTCAATAATGCCGTACCCGGTGTCAATAAGGCCGGGGTCAATACCCATCAGCCTTAAGCCCCTTAAGTCTCTGTTCAGAGATACATCATCCGGCACAAAAAAACGCCCCCTCGCCACCTGATTATATCATTAGGGGGATCAAGGGGGCAACTTGTGTTCGGATATAAAAACCTCATGCCAAGGAATAAGAGCTATGGAATCAGTCCAAGAATTAGGTAAATCTGTACAACAAAAAAAGCTTCCGGCAGTGACCTACTCTCCCACACCGTCACCGGTGCAGTACCATCGGCGCTGGAGGGCTTAACTGCTGTGTTCGGGATGGGAACAGGTGTGACCC
>Ga0208198_1000202_pt1 | contig 72827 bp, 65 predicted proteins | sample AD_JPNTR2_MetaG_FD_184446 | JGI IMG/M metagenome (GOLD analysis project Ga0208198, IMG submission 184446) | Active sludge microbial communities of municipal wastewater-treating anaerobic digesters from Japan - AD_JPNTR2_MetaG (SPAdes) (version 2) | ecosystem: Engineered > Bioreactor > Anaerobic...
CGAGAATATATGCAAAAGAACAATCCCAGCCTTCACGCAATGCTTCCTTTGTTATTAAATAGCGAATATTACAGTCCTGGGCGAATAAATTAACGTCTTCAATATCATTTTGAGCGCTCGTTTTTATGGCGATTTCATCAGGATTTATTCCGATTTCTTGAAGGAATTCTTTGATGTCGAGACTGTGAATATAACCCTTGCCTCTTTGTTCCTTTCCCGTTCTTTCTGCCTGAATTAAAGCGATTGGTCGTATATATACACCTGATCTTTGTTTGTATTTAATTGCATCCTTTTCAAGTTTATCACGATGAGCTTTTATTTCTTTTAACATTGATTTCCAATCATCCTCTTTGCGACCGGAAGGAGGGATGATATGCATATCAAGTTTTACCATTTCTTCTTCTTTCAGCTCAATCCCGGTAATAGAAACAAGTATATTCATTTCGACTCTGGGAGTTGCTGTTAAACCGAGAACCATTTCTGGGTTAAGATTATCTATTGTTTTCCGTGCTGTATCAGAGAAAACTTTGTGTATTTCATCTATTATAATAAATGGACGTGATACCCGAACGGCATTACCAAGGCTGGTCTTAATTAATGGGAACATTGAACCAATAGGAGCTATATAATCGAGATTTGGGAAAGACTTTAACAATTCAGAATGCAAATCGTTACGATTATCGGCGGGGAAAAAACTCTCAAAACCTCCGGAATCCTGAAACACTTTAAGAGCTTCCTTGCCATTCTTACGGCTTATGGATTGTATCATTACAAAAAGTATTACCAAATGTTCTTCAATATCATGTATGGTGAGCCGCTGGCCTTTTTCGATAACTAAAGTTTTATTACCACTCGCCTGGTCGAGTAATTGTCGTAAAGGATTAGATTTGTCTCGAATTTTCTGAACAGTTTGGGAATATATTGTTTCACTTGGAACAATCCAAACAACAAGACCAGTTCTTTTTCGGGCGAATATATTCTGATATTCACGGATTGCCTCGACAGCAAGCAGGGTTTTCCCACCGCCGGTAGGTACTTTTATGACGATACGGGGGTAATATTCACTTAGTCCATTTGTACAGCGGTCTTTATACTCTTTGTTCGTATTCTGAAAGGTTGTTTGAACCCAGTTAAGGGTATGTCGCATATTCTCAGGCAAAGATTTTCGCGCTGTATCGAAGGCATCTTTTGTCTCTCTTGCTTTTGAATAAAAAAATTTTAATTCGGTTACTACTTTTTGCTGGTATTTTTTTAAGAACATTTTCTACGCTCCATTTTCCCTTCTAAAAAGGTTGTATGGAATACCAACAAATTCAATATTATTTTCCTTCATGTAATCTTCTTCAAGAAAACATGCCGGAGCATATACAATAATTTTTTTTCTAGGATTGTCTGCTATGATTTTCTCGGCAAGAGGCAGATTTAAAGCAAGTCTTGTTAATTCATCGAAGTTTTGCTTGTAAACGAGATAAATTACTGAATTATTTATTGAACCAACAAGATAGGTTTTTTCGTTGATAACAGATTTGTCTTTAATATGTTCGCCTGTACACAGATAATAAACGTATTCGGCAAACTGCTTAAAAGTGGGAAGTTTTCCAGATAATAAGCTTTCCGCGTCAATTGGTATTCCAACACGAAAGTATTTAAAACCAGAATCATAGCCGTATTTATCAATTGCGCGTTTTATACGTTCACGGGTAATGTCTTTACAGATGTTCTTTTCCGGTTCTGCTTCCGTTGCTTCTGTCATCTGGACGAGTATACATTGACGATTGCCGCCGTCTTCCTTGTTTAAGTCCATGACAGCGTGCATGGTAGTGCCGGAACCGGCAAAGGAATCTAATATTATATCACTACTTGAAGTTGAGATATTTATTATTCTACGAAGTAACTCAACAGGTTTTGGATTATCAAAATGCAATTCATCATGAAATATTTCTAAGAGTGATTTTTTTGCTGAATCATTTGTGCCAACCTCTTTGCTTGTCCAAATCGTTAATGGGACTAAACCTGTATCACCTCTCTCCTCTAAAAACTTTTTTTGTCTTGGGACTCCGTCGCCATTTTTGGGGAAATAAATATTGTTATTTTTAACTTCTTCTTTAAATTTTTTCTCTGTAAAAATCCAACATAAACCCTTTGGCGGATTATGCTTTTTTCCTGTAGGCGTTATTACTGTATAGAATTGATCTTTGGTTGCATGACCAGCTTGTGCAGTCATCGCTACAGATTGCCAAGGTCCACGAGGGTCGTTATCGGGATTCGAATATCTAGATAATACTTCATCAGTTACAGGTAGCAGGTTTCTTGAATTATAAAAACTTTCATAATCATTAGCATAGACCAATATGTGATCATGATTTATTGAAAATGCTCTTCTAGCATCTCTAGCAGTTCTTTTTTCCCATATAATATTTGCGACAAAATTTTCCTTTGTAAATATTTCATCACATATGACTTTGCAATAGTGATTCTCAATATCATTTAAGGATATAAAAATAATACCATCTTTTGTTAATAGTTCTTTTAACAATTTCAGTCTAGGCACCATCATACAAAGCCATTTATCATGACGAACTAAACAATCAGTCCCAACCTCCTTACCAAGCCACTCTTTAATAAGTGGACTATTTACATTATCATTATACACCCAATTTTCTTCTCCAGTATTATACGGTGGGTCAATATAAATGCATTTAATCCTTCCAGAATACTGTGGAAGCAATGCTTTTAAAGCTAAAAGATTATCACCCTCTATTATAATATTCCCATTCGCCTTTTCCGGTTTATAATGCAGTTCATCTACTTCATCCAATGTATGGTATGGAATAGAAAGGTGGTGATTCCAGATTATATTTTTCCCTTTAAATTGCAGTGTTGGCATCGTTTTTCCTCAAAAATTGATACGACATAATAATTCCTTAATTTTTTTTGTCAATTACTACTTTTTCATGCTTTAGTCGGACATGGATGGCCGGTGCTCTTCAAAAAGGTGGGCAAGGTATTGCACATAACTCCTTCATATACGACATCCATGTCGTCTATACCACCATTTGCCTGAACATCATTCATTTTCTTTTACCTCTGAATTTAATATACAGTCAAGTGGACTTTTTATCTTACCTCAATCTCTATTACTTACATGAGCATATATCTCTGTGGTCTTACTGCTTTTATGCCCCAACAGTTCTTGAATATATCAAAGGTGTATTCTGTTATTCAATGATTATATAGCTACTATCAATCATAAAAGACAATTACGAAATTATGAAAACATACACTATCACAGTTTTTTTAAAGCTTCAACTGGAATAGAGAGCATCGCAGTAGTATTATTAATAGATATAACAGTCACGGCTTTATCCGGTTCAATACCTAAATTATATAAATAACTATCAATCTTTGCATACCCCAAACCAAAACCCGAATCGCTGGTATCGATATTATTAATGAAGAATTCATATTCCCTGCCTTCATTTCTATATTTCCGGTACTCTTCTCTTTTATCGTATATTCGTTGTAAATCATGTGATAATATAGGTGCAGTGTTTGTTATTTCAATATAGATATAATCATCACGATAGTCGACTTTTAACAATATTTGTATATTTTTCTTTTTCATGGTATCCTGTAAATCTAAAAAAAGCTGTAATGTATTGATAGCATCTAACTCATCCTTACGTAATGTTCTGTTTTCTTGATATGCCCTGTTCTTTATTGATAAAAATATTCCTTCCTGATTTAAAACTTCTCTTACCGTTTGAGCAATATTTTCTTTCTTTAAAACAATACTTGCTAATGTATCAAATTGAATTTTATCTTTAAGGATATCGCTGATATATTCATGTATCTGGGACTGACTTTTATCTTTATATTGTAATTGGAATTGACGCTGTAACGCCTGAATAATCAGAAGATGTTTATAATTTGCCTTAACAGCATTTTTTATTAATTCATCAACACATGCTGAAATATCATCTAAATGCTCTACAATGCCAGCTTCTTTAAAAATAATTAAGCCAGCATTATATATCTGATCTCTGGCTTTTCTGGTATAATGCCTTATTATCCCTGTAATACGATGTGAATTCATAGCAATTATTTATATAGGAACTCCATAAATTTCTGCAAAGCCTCAGGTAATGTGCCATCTTCACGTTGATATTTTTTAAATTTCCTTTCATAATTGCCTACTTCCCGGTTAAATACATTACGGAATCTGCCGGCTATTTCGGTATATGCAGGCATATTTTCTAACCTATCACGCAATTCCTTTTTGAAAGGTATATGCCTGTAAAACATATCCCGTACAACATTATTTAGCTTCATGATACCATCTTTTTCATATAAAACCCACTGCATGTAGTCATCCGCAAACCTGTCACGGTTATTGCGGATACTTTTAAATCGCTCCACCACTTTTTGCTTTGCTTCTAATGATAACTTAGAATTCTTTTTAAATGTATTAATATAATCAAAATATGCTCCAGTAAGACCACCTTCTATTGGATCGGCCCACATACCTCCCATGATGGTTCGATTGAGTTCCCACCTGAACGTAGCAAATGTATGCGCCATGGTTGGCATCATATCACCCATAAAAAGGATAGGCACTACAATACGCCCTCTGGTTCTGCGGTTTGTTCCATCAAGCTCCTGCCATAACATTGTTTTTGATCCAAACGATGGCAATAAAATGAAATACGGAACTACTTCTTCTTTTATAAGTTCTTTGGTGTTTCCAAGCATTACAGCAGTTTCACGATAAAAAACAGAAAAATCAACATCACGCAAAGCACTTACAATGGATTCTAACTTTTTCTTTGAAACATAATAATGTGAAATACTACCCTTCATATTCAACGATGTAAGTATAGGAAACGATGTTGCCGTTGAACCTGAACACACTGATGTTGCTGTAGCAATACGATGATTAATTTCATAAATTATTTTTTTTACATTATCTGTTGCATCAATATTGCTACTGCCTTTTATATGTTTTTGCTCCTCACGCAAATGAGCTTCATACGATAAACCCATCTCATTGATGCTGGGATTTTCATCACCATTATATATCCTGGTCAAAAACTCATCCTCATATACTATTGGTGTTTGTGTCTGCTCAACCCTGCGCATTGATATTTCATGCAGTTCATTCAATTGCTCCTGTTCAATCATTGTTTCATCAAAAAAACCAAAACGCAACATGAGTTTCACAGGCGGAGGAACTACCGACTCAGTTTGACTGCGAACAAAAACTTTGGCAAAAATATCATGGTAAAACCGTGCGATCTGCCTTCTAACTTTACGAGCATCTATCTCAGACGAAAGTGGATCCTTCATTTTTTTAAAATCAGACAGCAGCTTTAATAAATTTTTTTGATTTTCTTTTTCAATGAAACCAAATTCAAATATCTGATAAACAGAATTTTTATACAATTGACTTATGTTTTGAGAAATACGTGATACTCTTTGAACTTCCTCGGCAACTTTTGGCTGATCCTGTGTAATTTGAATATAATTATGCAATTTCTTAAAACTGTCAAATTTTTTAGAAAGATTTTCCCCGGATATTTCCTGATAAAACTGGTAAATTTTGTTAGCAATTGACATAAAACCTTTCAAGAAGCCATCACTTACTCTTCCGGAAGCAACCCATAGCTTAAATTTTTGCTTATCAATTAAGTATGCAATAAATCCATCTTTCCCAAATAGATAGTCCATCTCAACATCAATTTCATTATGTATTGATTCAATCCTGTCTAAAAGCTTTACAAGATTTTCAGAAATACAGTTAAACATATATACCGGGATAGTGGGATCATTCCGAAACATTGTTATCAACAATTGATTGTCCATTGTAACAATCTTTTTTAAGAAGTTACATTGTTTTATATCAACAAGATTTTCAACAGGCAGTCCAGGAAATGTATATTTCTTCTTTAATAAATTGGAATTATCCTGAACAATAAATTTTGCATCAATCCTCGAAGGGAAGTCACCGCCATTCTGTGTATATGTTTTATAAATATCGTCAGCACGTTGCGACAGTGTATCCGTCAGGTTGTCGGCAAGTTCCCCCGCAATAAGGGAAAAATTATCGTTAATACGACATAGGTTTTGATATAATAACGTATACCGTTTTACATCCGTTAATGATACTTCAAACCGTTTAATAACATGTGTTAACAATACAGCAGCAAAAGAAGGGTCGTCCATTACTATCTGTCTAAAACCACCGTCTCGCAAAGGATATTTTTTGACAATACAATCTTCAATAGCACGAATGGTTTTTTTATATGGCTCTGTAAAAAGTAAACTTAATCCGGCTATTACCGTTTTTTCATTTATTATGCCAACACGCTTGCTCTTATCGACAATAATAGTACTATCCAGACCTTCATATTCAGATGGCGCAGATAATATTTCTACAGAACCACTTTGTAAATAATAGATAAACCGGGGTTCTTCACCCTGTACAATTAAGATTTCACCCTTTCTAATTTTTTCAGTGTCACTACTTTGCATAGATCAATTTTGCCATTATAGAGATGATATTATATTTCTTACTATAAAAAACAAACATTCATATTATATTTATGAACAATGCCAATAAAAGAGCAATAACAATTTTTATGTAATCCCACTTTTTTTTATATTTTCGATGTATTCACCCCATTCAACTGGCAAACATGATCTTTTTTTTGTATTACATTCTTTACAACACGCAACAATATTAATTTTTTCGGAGTGCCCACCTCTTGAGAGAGGCACCACATGGTCCATGGTAAGCTCAGATGGCTTAAACTTTCTGCCACAATAATAACAAACACCTCTGGCAATTTTTTTCTTCCACCATGAGGAATGTCGCAACTCCCTTGCTTTTTGCTTCTCACGCTTAATATGCAACTCATTATCAGAAAAATTTATACCAGATACAGTGGCATTGTCATCAAAAAATTTCCTGTATCTATCTCCCATATATTATATAAACCGTTCCCCTTCCTGTAATCGATAACCATTTAAAAATGCAATTGCATCCATAGGCTTCTTTGTTTCAGGTTGCAGTAAAAGCACCTCAATCATACCCCTGCCGGTACAAACAAACAGGCGTTTTGAAGCAGGTACTAATGTCCCCGGTTGCCCAATCATTTTTTCCGATGAATTGTCAGGTAAATCTGTTTTCCATATTTTTATAAGCTTCTCCCTGAACATCGTCCACGCTATGGGTTTTGGATTAAATGCCCTGACCATATTATGGATTTGTACCGAACTCAGTTCCCAGTTAATATGAGCTGTTTCAGTTGTAATTTTACCACAATAGGTAGCAAGCGCATGGTCCTGTGGTTTTGGGGCGATAGTTCCTTTAAAAAGACAATCAACAGATTCTGCAAGCATCTCTGCACCAATTGGTTTAATCCTTTCATAAACATCTGCTGAGGTATCATGCAAATCAACAGGGATAGTTTTTTGCATCACGATATCACCTGCGTCAAGCTGTTCATTAATTAATTGTACAGTAATACCAATTTCATGTTCACCATTATACAATGCCCACTGCACAGGAGCAGCACCTCGATATTTTGGCAGAAGCGATGGATGAAGATTGATAGTGCCTAATGGAGGCAACAAAAAAACATCTCCGGGAATAAGTTTGCCATACGCAACAACAACAAAGATGTCACAATGAAAATTTTTTAGTGTTTGTATTATTGCAGTATCATTTAAATTCAACGGTTGAAAACACGGAATGCCCAATGCAGCAGCCTTTTCCTTTACCGGGGAAGGGACAGGATCTTTACTGCGCCCTTTTGGTTTATCAGGGGTGGTGATCACAAAAGCAATATCATACTTTTTAAGTAAATAATCCAGACAATATGAAGCAATGTCCGGTGTACCAAAAAAACCTATTTTCATTATTCCCTGTTAAGCTTTTTTATCTTTTTAAGCTGCGAATTTAATTCTTTCCGCTTGTAATCTTCCAGATAGTCAATAAATAGTTTTCCATTACAATGATCAATCTCATGCTGTAAAACCCGTGCAAGTAACCCTGATGCTTCAAACTTTACCGGCTTTTCATTAATAGCTATTCCTTCAACCTGAATAGATAGCGGACGAATAACGTCTGCCATTACTCCTGGCAACGATAAACAACCCTCCTCATAGACATCTTTTTCTTCAGAAAATGCTGTAATCTCAGGATTTATCAGTGCCATCATGGGTCCTTTATTAGAGCGTATATCAATGACAATGACCTGCAATGGCACACCAATCTGCACAGCAGCAAGCCCAATACCCTGCTCTCTATGCATAATGGCAAACATCTCATCAACTAAATCACGTACCATTTGTGATATCTGGACAACCTCCTGCGCTGTTGTCCGCAATATGTTATTGCCATAATAGACTAATGTATGCTGTGTATCGGTTATCATAACTATCTCACAATATCATTTTATATATAATTAATTATAATTAATATATCACACAGAGCATAGCATGTCAAGATATGAATTTTCGAAAACTTATTTTTACTGTAATTTATCACAATACTAATTGACAATTTGTTATATTTTTCATACACTTTGATACGATTTTAGTCCAGCAGTTTATCCTGTGTTACCAAATAATTTCTGGGTGCAGAATACAACTAAAACGATAGTTACCATGCAATTACTTAAAACAGGATAAAATGCAACACTGCTATCATTATGAACGATAGCACCTGTACTGGATGTAGTTGAGCAACTTATGTTGTTGTTGCTCTGATATATTATTCTGAATGACACACTATATTTTATTTCTGGAGGAATACCATGGCTTTTAACGAATACGAAAAATATGATGCAACCGGGCTTGCTGAGCTTATACAAAAAAAGAAAGTATCGGTATATGAGGTCATCAACGAAGCAATACAGCGTATGCAAACAATAAATCCTGTTATCAATGCTGTTATTACTCCCATGTATGAAAATATTGATGCAAGGATAAAAGAGCTGCCAAAAGGGCGTTTTTATGGCGTTCCATTTTTCATCAAGGATTTATTAACAACCTATAAAGGCGTGAGGATGGCAAGCGGCTGCAGGGCATATAAAAATTATATCCCCAATTTTCACAGTGAGGTTGCCAAACGGTACATCAATGCAGGTGTTGTAATATTAGGCAAAACCAATACTCCAGAATTTGGATTAATGGCATATACGGAACCAGAGGCATTTGGTCCAACCCTTAACCCATGGAACATTGCTCTGACCCCTGGCGGTTCCAGCGGTGGTTCTGCAGCCGCTGTTGCTTCGGGCATGGCTCCTTTTGCAGGTGGCGGTGATGGAGGAGGTTCTATACGGATACCGTCAGCATATTGTGGATTATTTGGGCTTAAACCATCGCGCGGGCGAGTTCCTGCCGGTCCGGAATATGGGCAAATATGGCAGGGTGCAGCGGTAGAACATGTTTTAACCCGCTCAGTGCGAGATAGCGCAGCCATGCTGGATATACTGCAGGGTGCTGATATTGGCGCACCATACATCATTGAACCACCAGAGATGCCTTACACTAAATTAATGCAAAAGTCACCAGGAAAACTTACCATTGCCATCTCTACTGAATCGCCCATTGGTACCCAGGTACATCCTGAATGCAAAAAGGCAGCACAGGAAGCTGCAAAACTGTGTGAGCGGTTAGGACATCATGTTGAATATGATACACCAGATATTGACGGTATAGCGCTTGCCAAAAGCTATCTGATGCTTTATTTTGGTGAGGTTGCTGCTGATATTGCAACCATTGGGCTAACGTTGGGAAGAAAAACAAAACAAAGCGATGTTGAGATAACAACATGGACATTAGGGATGCTGGGAAAGGCTTATGGTGCTGGAGATTTTGTTCTTGCATTGCGAGAATGGAATAAAGCCTCACGCATACTGGGACAGTTTTTTACTAAATACGATATATACCTTACTCCAACAACAGCTCAGCCGCCAGCGCCCATTGGTTCACTGAAACCAAAACCTATTGAGCTTTTTGCATCAAAGATCATGAATACATTGGGTTTGGGAAAATTGCTGAAAGCATCCGGGATTGTTGACAAATTAGCAGTAGAAAGTTTATCACAGGTGCCGTTTACCCAATTAGCTAATTTAACCGGTGTCCCTGCAATGTCCGTTCCCCTGCACTGGGGTAGTGATGGTTTACCGTATGGTGTTCAGTTTATTGCTTCATCTGGTAAGGAAGGATTGCTATTACAGCTTGCAGCTCAACTGGAAAAAGCAAAACCATGGTTTAACAAGCGACCAGATTTGACTATATGACTAATATAATGAGTAAATTGTTATAGTATAAAGTTGTTGATACAGCTGTATGTAACTGCTGATATTCCTCAAGTTTTTTAAAAGGTGTATCAGATAGTATGTATATATTGAAAACTAAATTTTTTATTATGCTGGGCACAAAAAATGGTAAAACCACTTTGTTGATCGCTGTTACACTGACAATAGTGTTGATCAAATGTAAAAGGTGGTTTTCAATGTGCCTCCAGGATGGAGGTATTCATGAAAAAATTATATAAAGCATTGATTGAAACAATCTATTTTATATACAGGCCAGTTTTTTATGTTCTGGTTGTTATTGATACAACCATCCTTGGTATTTTGACCATTGCACTTTCTTTCTTTGATCCTACTGGCAACACCGTTCATTACATAGGTGTATTCTGGTCACAGTTAAATCTATTTCTTTCCGGTGTCAAAGTAAGGGTGATAGGCAAAGAAAACATAACAAAGAATCAGCCTTACATTGTTATGATGAATCATCAAAGTTACTATGATGTCTGGGCTGTTATTGGCTACATCCCTTTACAGTTACGCTGGGTCATGAAGATGGAATTGCGCAAGGTTCCTATCTTTGGTCTTGGCTGTGAGCGCATGGGGCATATCTATATTGATCGTGGTGATTCACAACAGGCACATGAAAGCCTTAAGGTTGCCGTTGAAAAAATTCGCAATGGTGCTTCAGTAGTTTTTTTCCCGGAAGGCACGCGCAGCATTGACGGGAACATGTTGCCCTTTAAAAAGGGTGGTTTTGTGATAGCTATTGAATCAAAGGTGCCCATTTTACCCATAACCGGTATTGGTTCGCGTTCCATACTGCCAAAGGGGAGTTTAGCAATACGCCCCGGCACCATCCACCTGTATATACATCCCCCCATTGAGGTAACTGCCTATAGCCAGCAAAACAAGGAAGCTCTGATGCAAAGGGTCAGGGATGTTATTCAGAGCAAATTGGCATCATGAGATTGCATAAACAATAAATAATCATAAATACTATTGACACCGGAACGTATTATTGTGTCGTAATCATAAAATGTGAATTTTTTTATTGTATATTTTTCCATTCTATTTTTTCTTGTGCGATAGTTCCTGATAACAGCTTTTTATGCCCATAGACACGGCTTTAACCTCTGTATTGATACACAGTGGTATGATGCAATTTTTAAAGGATGGTCAACCTGCGGTGAATCTAAGAAACCGACTGCAAAAACCCTGCCCCCTTGTGCTGGACGGAGCAATGGGGACCATGTTATTTGATGCTTTGCCTGATTACAACGGCAGCCTTGAATTGCTCAATATGGAGCGTCCTGATGTTATTATTTCAATCCACAAGCAATACATTGATGCTGGAGCTGACATTATTGAAACCAATACATTTGGCGGTAATGCTTTGAAGCTGCAACAGGCAAATCTGGATAGCCGTTGTGAAGAGATAAATAAGGCTGCTGCCGTCATTGCAAAACAGGCCGCAAGCAACAGGGCGTTTGTTGCCGGCTCGGTTGGGCCTACCGGCACCCTGGTGGAACCAATGGGCACCACCCCTGATGAAGCCGTCTATAATGCATTTAAGAAGCAGATCAAAGGGTTGGTAGATGGCGGAGTGGATTGTATTGCCATTGAAACCATGACCGACTTGCAGGAAGCACGGCTGGCTCTGCTTGCTGCAAAAGCTGTCACAAATATTCCCATTATATGCAGCATGACATTTGAAGATAACGGCAAAACAGTTACGGGAACGGATATCGTTACAGCGTTTGCCACTCTTTCACAGATGGGTGCCGATGTGGTGGGTGCCAATTGCAGTATGGGACCTGATGGTCTGGTGCAACTTTTTACAGGAGCTATCGCACAGCTTAAACAACTTGGCGTACCACTGTCTGTATGGGCAAATGCAGGTCTGCCCACGCTTGTCAATGGAAAGGCTACCTATTCACTATCGCCACAACAATTTGCAATGCTATCAACTCAATTTGCCACTATGGGATTTTCCATTATTGGGGGCTGCTGCGGAACCACTCCTGCTCATATCAACGCTTTAGCAAATGCTGTGAAAGAGATTAGAATAGATATTCCACGGTCAAAAACATTTCATTACATTACATCGCGCTACGGATATATTGATGTGCAGCAACATCAGGGATTAATTATCATTGGCGAAAGGTTAAATCCTACAGCGCGCAAACAGTTTGCACAGGAATTAAAAGAAAACAAATTTAGTTTTTTGCGTGAGGAATCAAAAAAGCAACAGGATGAAGGAGCCCATATTCTGGACATCAATGTAGGTGTACCCGGCATCGACGAAAGCATCATGATGACGAAGGCTGTTACTATCCTATCTAAAACAGTTACCATACCATTGATGATCGATTCGGACAATCATGCTGTCATTCAAGCTGCGCTATGGCACTATCCGGGTATCCCAATTTTAAATTCTATCAGCGCAAAAGAGGAAAGTTTTAACAGTATGCTTCCTTTATTGCAACAATCTGGCGCTTTTGTCATTGCAATGTGTCTTGATGAAAGCGGCATTCACAAAGAAGCAAAAAAACGAATTGCCATCGGGCAAAGGCTTATTACCCTGTTGCAGGATAATGGCATAGAACTATCACGCATATTTATTGATCCGCTTATACTTGCCGAAAGCGCTGAAAGCGGCGCTGCAATGGAAACATTGAAAGTAATAGAATATTTTTCAAAACATGGTATTAAAACAAGCATAGGACTTAGCAATATTTCGTTTGGACTTCCACAGCGAAAGTACATAAACAATGCATTTTTAAAGTTAGCAATTCAAAAAGGGCTTACAGCAGCCATTGTCAATCCTTCTGCTATCGACAGCAATACTGAAAAACCTTTTACTGCTGAAGAAACAATGGCACTTGATTTTCTTGAAGGCAGAGACAAAAATGCCGTGCACTATATTGCCCATTTTGGAACATCACAGCAGCAATCCAGAATACAATCCCCAGTAAAAGAAAAATCTAGTGATATACTGAATAGAATCTTTTCACTGGTTGTTGAGGGCAACATTGATGATATTGAACATGCAATTCATCAGGCATTAACCATGTATGAGCCGGAAATCATAATGAGCAATGCCCTCATTGCTGCTCTGGAAAAAGTGGGGCAATTGTACAGTAGCGGTGAATATTTTTTACCGCAAATGATAGCCTCTGCTGATACAATGAAAAAGGGTTTTACTGTACTGAAACCTCTGATGCAGCAACATAAAGAATCCCTGCTGGGAAAGGTGCTCATATGCACTGTCAGGGGCGATATTCACGACATTGGCAAAAATATTGTAGCGATGATGCTGGAAAATCATGGATTTGATATCATCGATCTGGGAAAAGATGTTCCCAATGAAGCTGTCATTGCCTCCATTATTGAACATAAACCGGATATTGTTTGTTTAAGCTCACTGCTGACCACCACCATGCCCAGCATGGAACAGATTGCAACCATGATCAAGAACCAGCAATTACCCTGCAAGGTTATGGTTGGTGGGGCTGTAGTAACAAAAGAATATGCTGAAAGCATTGGCGCCTATTATGGCAAAGATGCCGTTGATGCTGTAAGCATAGCAAAAACCATTGTTAACGTTAAATAAGCAGTAATTTAAAATAATGGATTTACACTGCTTTCCCTTCCATTTTTTTTTATAATTTTGTTGACATTAAGATTGTATATACAAGAATTCGCATATGTACTTATTCTGTGGATTAAATACAATCCACTTTTTTTAAATATTTTTATTTTTAAAGTATCTATACCACTATAAAGATTAAGGAGCACGTCTGTGAAAGGGACACGTTCTTTTCTGCTTTTTTTCTTACCTTTTATTATTTTTACATACATCGCATTTATTGTATTTCAGCAGGCCTGTGATTATGCAATGAATGTACAGGCAAAAAAGCTCCTTCCATTCAATCATCAAACTCACACAACTCAGTACGGTGCTGACTGTGAACTATGCCACAGCTATGATGCGAATGGAAGATTTAATGGTATCCCTACGGTAGCAGTATGTAAGCAATGTCATGATCCTAACAAAGTTAATAATGCAGTATTCTTTGCGGGATTTAATGACACTGACAAGCCATGGGAAACATTTGCGCAGCAGCCCGATTTAGTATATTTCAGTCATATAGCTGTGACAAAAAATGAGCAAAAGGTTCAGTGTATTTCGTGTCATGGCGACAAAGGAGCTTCTAAAACAACTGCTAAGATCAAGGGTAAAATGGCAATGGGTGTATGTATGGACTGTCACACAGTTACAAATGTAAGCAACTCGTGTACAGTATGTCATGATTAATCATTCTTATTTTATGAATTGAAAAACAAGTAAGGAGCTATTACATCCATGAAACTTGAACGAAAAGACTTCTTAACAATGATTGGGGGGGCGGTTGTTGGTACCGGTGTAGGTACCCTGATATCACCTGGCCCATGGATGGGGTTACAGTGGTTAGTTGAATGGACACAGGATCAGTATCGCCCACCAAAGGGTGAAGAAAAATACTTAGCAAGTATATGTGACAGGTGCCCTGATAAATGTACCATTCAGGTACGCAAAATTGGCAACAGAGCAGTCAAAATTGAAACTTCAAACCAGGGTTGTGCTGTAGGGCAGCTTTTGTTACAGGTTCTTTATCATCCCCAGCGAGTTACCACTCCATTGAAGCGTACCGGTAAAAAAGGTAAAATTGATTTTGCACCGGTATCATGGGATGAAGCAATTGCTGATATTTCCAAAAAGATCAATGATGCTATCAATAATAATAAACAGGAACAGATTATAGCCATTAATCCTGCATATCCTGATGCAACCTCAATGTTGACCGAGAGGATAGCGTTATTTTCCGGTAGCCCATACGTATTTCAGGAATCAGGTTACTGGGCACTCAGCAATGCATGTTCAGAGATAGCCTTTAAAACTGATGGCGCTATTGATTATGATTTTGAAAATGCTGATTGCGTTGTTAGTTTTGGTGCTCGTCTTTTTGAAGGATGGGGTAACCCAGGAAGAATGCATAATGTATTGTCATTATGGAAGAAAAAAGGTATTAAATTTATACAAATAGACTCAATCGCAACTAGAACTGCTTCATTGGCTGACCAGTGGGTGGCAATAAAACCAGGCAGCGAACCGCTATTTGCTATGGGTGTTGCTCATTACCTGATGAAATATGGTAAACGATCAGGTGCGACCAATTTTGGAAGATTCACTGAATTGTTAATCAACAAGTATACACCTGAGAAGGTTTCAGAGCTAACCGGAGTTTCATTAGATACAATTGAATCAGTAGCAAAGGCTCTTATCAGTGCTCAAAGACCAGTTGCTGTAGCTGGTAGAGGAGGAAAAGTTAATTCCTCTTCCGTTGCCGAGTTTGCAATAATACAGACCATCAACAGCATGATTGGAAGCATGGGAAGCAGTGTTAAACTGGTAAGTTTTACAACTCCAGCTAAACCTGTTATACCAAAAAAAGCAAAAGGATTGGATGAATATATAGCAAGCGATAGTGTCTGTGATATAGCACTAATCAATAATGCCAATCCTGTGTACTCAAGTGTATATGGTCAACGACTATCTGATAAGCTTAAAAAAGCTTCAACGGTTGTTCTTTGTACATCTCTGCTCAATGATACAGCTCTCTATGCAGATTATGTTTTTCCAACATTAACATCGTTGGAGTTGCCTGTTGCAGGCAATGCAGTTGTGACACCTACATCAGAAGCTAAACATGCTGGGGATTCACTGCTTGCAATAGCAAAAAATATTGCAAAAATATCATCGCAATTCTCATGGAAGAATTACTTAGAAACGGTTCAAACCGTTAAATATCAAACAAAAAATATTGCTAATGTAGATATACCGGTAGATTTGATTATTACAAAATTGGAAGAAACTGAAAAAATACTCAGTGCATCGGGTTCATACTCAATAGCAATGATACCTTTTGAAATACCAACTGTTAGCGATGGTAGTGGATTATCACTGCCGTATGTATTAAAAGGTTTACCTGGTACTATTCTGAAAGGTGATACAAGCTGGGTGTTGATGAATCCAGCAACTGCTTCTAAAGAAGGAATTTCCGAAGGTTCCAAAATCGATATAGAATCTTCCCGTGGTGAGCTTGACACAGTACGAGTCCACCTTACAAAACGAATTGCTTACGATACTGTTGCAATTCCAATCGGTTTTGGTCATGAGGAATTTACTGATTATGCCAGTGAAAAAGGTGTTAACCCTAAAATTATCATGTCAGATGCTATCGACCCGGCCAGTGGTTATGCCGATTGGTGGTTAACACGAGTAAAATTGAGTTAAGAGGTGAATAATTATGGCCAAATTGACAAGAAGATGGGGAATGGTAATTGATTTAGATAAATGTACTGGATGTGGGGCATGTAATATTGCCTGTTCCCAGGAAAATAATCTACCCATTTTTAAAGATGATTCTGATATACCTAAACGGGTTACCTTCCTTGATTTAGTAGAAGTAACCAACGATAAAGATCCTAAAGCACAATATCCTGATGTTAAGGTTGCATATTTACCCAAGATGTGTCAGCAGTGTTCAGGTAATGACCCCAATCATCCGAACCCACCATGTGTTAGCGTTTGTCCGGTCGTGGCAACTGATGTAGGCGAGGATGGTGTTGTTAGCCAGATATGGTCACGTTGCATAGGATGCAGATACTGTCAGGTTGCATGTCCGTATGAAGCCCGCGTCTTTCACTGGTGGAAACCGCGTTATGAAGGTAGCTTCAAAAAGTCCTTAAATCCTGATGTTTCTATTGCATCACGAGGAACCATGGTGAAATGTACTTTCTGTTCACATATATGGAAACGTGAGCGTGATAGAGCTATTGCTAACGGTGTTACTGACATCAACGCTGTTACCTATACACCAGCATGTGCATCTGCATGTCCAACAAATGCAATAATCTTTGGCGACCTTAATGATCCCTCATCACCAGTATATGAAGCTGCTGTACAGAAGAATCCCAGAGCAGTTCGTCTTGTTCATTCTATAGATGAATTACGAACAAAAGATCCTTCTGAATATGAAAAACGATTGAAAATTAAAGATTATCCAAATCCAAAAGTATATTATCTCACAAGCCAGCAATGGCTGCGTGATAAAATATCTGGATTTAAAAACTCCTGAAAAAGGCAAAAGGAGAGTTAACCGTGAGCAAAGTAATCAATTTCTTAAAAGATGAATGGAACAGCTATTCCAGGAATATACAGATATCATTATATGTGCTGTTTGCCCTGGTAGCGTTATTTGTCATTTTTGGTATCCAGATATTATTCTGGGGATTAGGTTATACCGATATGAATAATCGATTTGCTATGGGATTGTGGATTATCGGTGATTTAGGTTTTGTAGCACTGGGTGGCGGAGCTTTTTTTACGGGCTTCCTGCTATACATATTTAGAGTTGATAAATTACAGCCTTTAATTAACTCAACTGTGCTGATAGGTTTTATGTGTTATCTTTTTACTTTCATATTATTGGTATTTGATATCGGTCAGCCACTAAGAGCATGGTTTGGTTATGCCTATCCCAATTGGGGTCCTCATGCCATGCCTCAATCAATGTTAACCGAGGTAGTATGGTGTTTAACGTTTTATTTTATTGTTCTTTGTATTGAGCTTTTCCCAATTATACTGAGCAATAAATACCTTGATAGATACCCCGCAGTACACTATTTTGCTCATTATTTACATAAACTTATGTGGATTTTTGCCGCTATTGGAACATTTCTTTCTTTCTTCCATCAGGGATCCTTAGGTGGCGGGATGTGGGGAGTGTTATATGCAAAACCATACTGGTTCAGACATCACTATTTTTATCTGGCGATAGTTGCTGCGATAGCGGGTGGACCCTGCCTCATGATGTTAGTTCCTAAAATAGCAAGCTGGGTTGCAAAAAAAGAATTAGTACCCAGAGATGCCTATATGACATTAGCAAAGGTTGCAGGAGTTACATTCATTGCGTACTTTTTGTTCAGAATATATGATATATACTCATTATGGACCCATTTTGCACCACTTTTTGACAGAAGCTTTATCGAGATGATGGGAGGCTATTATGGTTGGTGGGTTGTTACTCTAGAACTTTTAGCTTCGCTAACTGCGATAGTTATTCTTAATGTTAAAAAATTTCGTGAAAATGAGCAATATTTTATTGCAGGTTTGATAAGTGGAGTTTTTGCAATAGTGATGTTAAAAGTTGATGTATTACTCCATGGATTTTCCATACCAAACTTTTCATGGGAAGGTTTCTTTACTTATAATCCAACCATTCAGGAATGGTCAATATTCTTTGGATCAATTGCATGCATGATACTCATCTATATGTGGTTTACAAAGTATATACCGCTATTCCCTGAAAAACACACAGAAGCTCATTAAAACAGTATTCGAGTAAATATTAATACAATAAAAAAGGGTGTTCCATTACACCCTTTTTTATTGTTGCTGAAATGCAATGTTGCCACATCATTGTTATATCTTATTTTGCAATCGAAAAGCTTTCACTGTATTTTTCATCAACATAACTATCGTCATTGGCCCCACACCTCCCGGGACAGGGGTAATTGCAGAAGCTATCTCACTTACCTCATCAAATTTAACATCGCCTACCAGTTTTGTTTTACCTGGATTACGGGGATCATCTATTCTGTTTATCCCCACATCTATGACAACAGCACCTGGTTTAACCATATCCTTTGTTATCATATTTGCTTTACCAGCAGCAACAACAAGAATATCTGCCTGACGTGTATAATATCCAATATCCGATGTAGCAGTATGACAAATAGTAACTATGCAATTGGCTCTTCCATTTTTTTGTAACATGATATTGGCTAATGGTTTACCAACAATATTGCTTCTACCAACAATAACAAGGTGTTTTCCTTTTAAATCCGGCACATTGCGTACAATTAACTCCTGACAACCATACGGAGTACATGAAACAAAGCAGTCGTCACTACCTATAACAAGTTTACCCAGATTAATGGGATGGAAACCATCTATATCTTTTAATGGATCGATGGTATTAATAATTATATTTTCATCAATATGCGATGGTAATGGCAGTTGCACAAGAATACCATTGACATTGGTATCACTATTCAGCTCATGTATCAATTTTAGCAATTCAGATTGTGTTGTTCTTTCATCTAATGTAATCTGAAGAGAGTTTATGCCAAGTTCTTCAGATGCTTTCTTTTTCATGCGCACGTATACTTCAGATGCACTATCATTCCCAACTAAAATCACAGCCAGTGTTGGTTTTTTCCCATATTCTTGTTCCAGTTTTGCAACATCCTTTTTTATCTCCTGTTTTATTTCATTAGCTATTGCTTTCCCATCTATTATTTTTGCCATTGTGTAACCTTCCTTTCTTATCATACATCAATAATTATAAATGATTCCCATATTAAGTTTGTTTTTTCACAACGAGCTTTATGTAATGTTGCAGCTTTAGGATCTACATTAATCCGGTAATTAATTATATAATCACCTATCAATTGCGCTGTACACATACTACCTTCCTGCCCATACTCTATTTCAACATGTACTGGTTTACATACTATACCCTGTGTATCCTTAATAAAAATTAATTCATTTAAAAATTTTACCAGCAACAGGTCAAGAGATTGATGTTGTAAAGAAAACCTGTAATCAATCTTAGCATTTAAGTCATTTGGATTTTCCAGACATATATGAAGAAAAGCTTCAGCATTGAAAGCATAAAGTTTTTCTAAGGTAAAAGCCTTACAATAAATTGCTATATCTGCTAAAGTTGCATTTTCAACAAATTCAAAACCTTCTTCACTTTCCATCATGTTCACAACTACCCTTTGATGGAGCCTACTGGTATCATTCGTGCTACAGGAATACTTAACCCTGCTGCTGTAATAGTGTCAATAACATCATCAATGTTTTTATACGCCGCTCCAGCTTCTTCAGCTAAACCACTCAATGAACGTGTTTTAATGGCAATACCGCTTTTCGCCATGCTATCTGCAAGCTCCCTACCCTTAAATTGCTTTTTTGCTTGCTGTCGTGACATGATTCTACCACTGCCATGAACAGTGCTGTAAAATGCATCGGAAGCCCTGTCTCCACCAATTAATATATATGAAGCTGTTTGCATGCTCCCACCTACAAGAACAGGCTGTCCAATTTCTTTATAGGTATCAGGTATCCCTTTCATACCTTTCGTAAAAGCACGGGTTGCACCTTTCCTGTGTACCAGTAACTTTTTATTGTTACCATTAATCTGGTATTGCTCTAATTTTGCTGTGTTATGGCAAACATCATAGATCAATGCTATGCCTAATTCTTCTGCTGATTTTTTAAAAACCTGGCATAGGGTATCACGTACAACATGATATATAAGCTGGCGATTTAAAAATGCAATATTTATCGCACAATTCATAGCCCCAAAATATGCCTGTCCTTCTTTAGAATGAAACGGTGCGCACGCCAGTTCCCTATCAGGAATATCTATATGGTACTTTTGCTTCATCACCCCAATAAACTTATCTAAATAATCTGTTGCTATTTGATGACCAAAACCTCTGCTTCCACAATGTATCATGCAACTGACCTGATTATTCCCAATAATGCCTATTTTTTTGGCGATAGTTGTTTGTAAAACATCTTCATTGCGAATAACCTGAAATTCAAGATAATGATTTCCCGAACCCAAAGAACCCACCTGCTCCCTTCCACGTTCACGTGCTCTCCCGGAAACAACATCTGGATTGGCATTGCCAATACATCCGTTTTCCTCACAAAATAATAAATCCTCCTTTACACCATAACCATTCTCTATTGCCCATCTGGCTCCTTTTATCATTGCTTCATCAAATTGGTTATCGGATAATGAAACAATACCCTTCCCACCAATACCACTGGGAATGCGTGAAAATAAAATATCCATTATCTGGTTCAGCTTAGGTGCAAACTCTTCAATGCTCACTGAGGTTATAACAAAACGTACACCGCAGTTAATATCAAACCCTATCCCACCGGGCGAAATAACACCATCATCACTATCAACCGCTGCAACACCACCTATAGGAAATCCATATCCAGAGTGTCCATCAGGCATACATAATGCATACTTTTGTATACCCGGGAGCATGGCAACATTGATAAGCTGTTCAAATACTGCATCATCCATATGATGCAAAAGCTCATACGATGCATAAATGCGTGCTGGCACACGCATTCCTTTTTTATAATCTTCAGGAATTTCATACAAACAATTGTCAATTTTTTTAACAAATTCTTTCATTTAATTGTAATTATATAAATATTGCCAACAGATTATACTATCTATTCAACCAGAGTACTTTCTTTGTGGACTTGTTTTGATTTTTGAACTGCTATGGGCTGTTTAATCATTTCACATTTTCCTTCAAATACTACGCCATCTGCAATGATAAGTTTTGATGTACGGATATTTCCAAAAAGTTTACCTTCAGTTTGTATTTCAATCTTATCTTTAGCTTCAATATTACCATAAACAGTTCCTCTGATAATAACCGTACTGGCTTTTATATTGGCTTTAACGGTAGCCTTTTCACCAATCACCAGAAAATCACCTGAGGATATTTCACCTTCAAAATAACCATTAATTTGAAGAGATTTTTCAAAGGTAAGATCACCATAAAACTCTGTATCTTTACCAAAAACAGTTGCTATCATTCCAATTTCATATACTGGATTCTTATTAACCTGTATAACCTTTTTAGCCATTGTATATACCTTCTTCTATTAAACAAATATTTATTATATATTATTATAACAGCAATGTTGATACATGATTTTTTTAATACAAGCCAAATTTTAAAAAACAATCTATTTGGTAGTCATTATAAAGACGCCATCCCAATCATCAGAGGGAGGTGTTTGTTTATATTGTCTTGCTCGTTCAAGATATACTTTAGAAGGACCATCATTGGGATCAACTTTAAGTGCCTTATCAAAGTAATCAATAGCCTCATCCCATTTACGCTTTTTATAAGCCTCCAATCCAGCATCATATAATCGTAAAACTTCCTCTTTTTCTTTTGTTATCATATACTATTTCCTTTACAATATTTTATCTAAGTTTAATAATAAATTATACCTATATCAATATTTTCTGTCAACAAAGAACAATGCTAATTCGGTTAAAATATTTTTATATTGGTTGTCTGGAAACATAGAGATAATTTCAATAGCTTTTTTGACATAATCTGATGCTATACTTATACAATAATCAACCACATTATATTCTTTTGCCTTTGATACTACATAATTCCAATTATCGTTATCAGGGGTTTTTGCATAATTTTTTAACAGTGCACGCTCTTTATTATCTGCTACCTCTAAAAGGTGCAACAAAGGCAAGGTAATCTTGCCATTAATAAAATCATTGCCAGCATCTTTACCGGTAATATCCGCGGCATTGAGATAATCCATAGCATCATCGGTTATCTGAAAAGCATATCCCAACTGCAATCCGCATTCATATAATACATCAGATTGTTGTGTATTCATTTTGGCAACAGCGGCACCTAATTTTGCGCATGCTGCCATAAAACGTGCAGTTTTCATCTCAATTATGCGATAGTAATTATCAATTGTTATATTATCAATATCAGAATACTGAATTTGATATAGCTCCCCTTTAACCATTTCAACAGTTGCATCAACCATTATCGGGAAGAGATCTGTTCTATTGTTGCCAACAGCTATTTCCAGCGCTTTTGTGTACATGTAATCACCAGCAAGCACTGCAACTTTGGGACCATATTTCCTTGAAACTGTTGGCAAGCCTCTTCGTAAATCGGCATTATCAATAATATCATCATGAACTAACGATGCAGCATGAATAATTTCAGCAGCACAGGCTATGTCAATAATTTCGTCAGGTATAGTATTGTTTAATCCACCGGATAAAATAATCATAGAAGCCCTTATCTTCTTACCGCTCTTTTTGAACGTATGCATGCTGCTATCATCCAGCAAATCAATGCCTGTATATAATTTGCTTTTTACTGTTTCATCCACAGCCATTAAATAATGTTCAATAGGCTTTAGTATGTCGTGTATGTCTTTTCGTGGCGTCATATATATCTCTTTTATCAACAATTAATCAAAAGCATTTAAACATTCACGTTGTGATTCAAATATTTCAAATACTTTATCAAGCATGGTGGTTTGAAAAAGTTTAAGAAGATTTTCATTAGTTATTACTAATTTTATATCACCTTCATTTTTTATCTTTCTTTTAAAAGCTACTATCACACCTAATGCCGAACTACATATATGCTTAACATCAGTCATATCCATACAAATATTATTACAACCATCATCAATTAATTTCTGTAATGCATTTTCAAGATCTTCTGACATCTCCTGATCAATTCTTCCATCTAAAGTAAGAATAGCCAGATTATCATCCCTTTTAATTTTCATATTTCACCTCTTATTCTTTGTTAATCCTGAAGTAGATATACTATTTGTTTTAACCTATCGCGAATGTAATTACAACCATTATTTTAGTCACTCTAATGCTCAATTACAATTGCTGTAGTGTTCAAAACTTTCCAAGATATTTATATAAAATAATTACAGTAGTAGTCACTTCAAACACTGTTAAATGTATTATTATAAATAACATTAAACATCCCTATCTTTCAACATTGCATATGCCAGTATAGATGCATAAACACTTTTAGCACTATTCATCTTTAAAATACGCGCGCATTCATTAATAGTTGCACCAGTGGTATAAACATCATCAACTATTAAAACTGATTTGTTTACAATATTAGTGCAATTACTTAAAATATCAAATTTTTGATATGTACTGATAAACCTATCATTTTGGCTTAATTTCTTTTGTGTATTGTTTTCATTTTTAATTGTCATTAAATTGAAAACATCTTTATGTAGCATTTTACCAATATGCCGTGCCATAAGTTCAGATTGATTAAACCCTCGTTCCCATAACCTTTTTTTAGAAACCGGAATATATGTTATAAGATCAAAATCCCATGCTAAAGAATTGATCCCCTGTAACAGAAATTTTGAAAACAATAAAGCAATAGATTTATTGTTTTTAAATTTCATATCATATATCAGTTTTGATACTTCGTTTCTATATTTAAAAACTAATAATATATCATCAATATACCAGTAACGTTTACCATGAATCTTTTCTTCAACATTAAAAAAATATTGACTGCTGTAATTATAAACACTCAAATTAAGATTATCATAACAATTGTTGCATAAACCATTATTGATATTTGATATCATCTTCCCACAATTAGAACAAAATGCAGGAAATAGTACATCAAACATTAAAGTATTTAAAAGTATATTAATATAACTCTGTTTCATATTTTTTGCAGTTTTACCGTTGTATGGCAGGATCTTCATACCCTGCCTGTTCAAATCCCTTTTTTCTTAGCATACAACTATCGCATATACCGCATGGTTTCCCTTCAGGTGATGGATTATAGCAACTTGATGTCAGAGAATAATCAACACCTAATGATGTACCTAATGCAATAATTTCTGCTTTAGTCATATTGATAAGTGGTGCTTCAATAATAATTGGATTTCCCTCAACCCCACTCTTTGTACCCACCATTACCATTTTCTGGAATGCTTCTATAAATTGAGGTCTGCAATCTGGATAACCACTATAATCTACCGCATTCACACCAATAAAGATATGAGTAGCCTCTACTGTTTCTGCATAAGCTAATGCAATCGAAAGAAATATAATATTTCGTGCCGGGACATAGGTTGATGGGATAGCACTTCCACGGGTGATTGGTATTTCCTTGCCAGATGATAGCACCAGAGATGATATTTTAAATATGTCATCCGGTAAATGCACAATATCATGAGCATTAATATTCAGATAGTGGGCTATCTTTTTTGCATAAAGAATTTCAATCTCGTGACGTTGCCCATATTCAAAGGTAAGGGCATAAATATCAAATCCCCTGCTTTTTGCAAATACAGCAACAGTGGCAGAATCTAATCCGCCACTGAGCAACACTACACATTTCTTTTTACTCATTGTGTAATTAAACTTATTATGCTTCCTTTTTTGCTATCCGCATTGGAAAATATTCATAGGGTTTCATGCCATAAATCTTCTCAAAATCTTTCTCAAAAGGGCACATCGTACAACTAGCCCTATAAACCCCTTCTAATGTCATCATAGCTTCATCATAAAGAACGCTATTTTTATCAATTTCTGCATTCCTTATTTTTAGAAATGCACAGGATTTACATTTCTCAGCATTTTCACGTATTTTATCGGTAATTAAACCCATTAAAACACCTCCCGTCATTGATTGTAGATATTATAATACTGTATACAATAATATGAAAATAGCAATAAAAAATCCAGCATATTTTTATATAACATGAACAATATATAAATTATTTTAATAATATTTTTATAAATGTTTATATAATAACAGGTTAAACAGCCTTGCAATAAAATAGGCTCCGCAAAATAAAAAGAAAGGCATTGTAAAAAAGAATATTAAAATTTCTTCAAATCTTACCACAGTAGAATGTAATACTTTTTTACCAAAATAATTAAAATGATAATTTTGCGGATCTTTTGTACGTATAAAAATCGCTCGTGCAATACTTATTTTAATAAATAACATAATGAGCATTATAAATCCTGTCATAAACCACAGCAGAAGCTTAAAGTCAACCTCTTTGACATTTTGTGGATGTATTATAGCTAAAGCAGTTATTCCACCGGCTAACAATATATTGCTGATAGTTGTATTAATGAAGCCTTTTAAATATTTATTTTCTCTTCGTAAGACATATAATACAAGCGAATATATATGGAAAGAAAAAGAAATTTGCAATACTATAAAAAGGACAATTAACATTTGTCCTCCTATATAATCGAAATCAAAAAAACATACCCATTATAGTATACATGAAAGCAAATTATTTGCAAGCATTCTTTATTTTATTTTTTATATAATAAAATATTATCTTGTGCGTGAATCAATATTAATAAGAATACCAATACTCAACAATGACATAATCAAGTTTGATCCACCATATGAAAGAAAGGTTAAAGGTAAACCTGTTACTGGCATTATACCTAAAGCCATACCAATATTAATAAATACATGAAAAAATATCATACATGTTATACCTCCGGCAAGTAACATCCCAAATTTATCCGAAGTTTTTAAAGCAATCATACATCCTTTATAAAGTATATACCCAAATAATAAAAGTACAATAACCGCTCCAATAAAACCCCATTCTTCAGAAATTACTGAGAAGATAAAATCAGTAGATTTTTCTGGTAAAAAGCCTAATTGCGACTGAGATCCTTTTAAAAAACCTTTACCAATAATGCCACCTGATCCAATAGCAATTTTAGATTGTATAACATTGTATCCTGATCCATAGGGATCAAGATCAGGATTAAGAAAAACAAGGATTCGCCTTTTTTGATATTCTTTTAAAAATTTTTGAATAATTACTGATAGAAATAACCCTGCTGATATAATAAATGAGGGTATATAGATAGCCCTATATACTTTTGAATTAAAAAAGAAATAAAGAATGAAACTTATAATAGAAACCGCTAATAAAGAACCAGATATAATATATAATAATTCATTCCCTTTTAAAAATGAAAAAAAACCTCCTGAAATATTAATGCCACTCCATTCAATATAGGTAAGCATCATGGGAACAAATAATGCTATAGTTGCTACACCCAATATTGATATAAGCTGAAGTATATCTGCTCCACCTAAAAAGAGTAATGCAAAAAAAATGGGAATAAATATCATTGCAGTTCCAAAATCAGGCTGCATATAAATAAGCAGCACCGGAACTCCAACAATTGCAAAAGGTATAAACAATTCACGCAAACGCTTAATGTCAAATTGTCGTAATTCAAGATATTTTGATAATAACAAAATAGTGGCTAATTTCATAAATTCAGATGGTTGAATGGCAAAAAAACCAAAATTAATCCACGCACGTGTATTACGTATTTTTGCACCAAAAATTGTTGTAATTATAAGGAAAAATAGAACCACCAGATAAATATAAAGAGAATAATCACCTAAAATCCTATAGTGAACTCTTGAAATTGCAAACATACAGATAATGCCTATTATAAACCATAAAAGCTGTTTTTTATATAAACCACTATTTACCTTCTCAATTGGGTCAAAACCTGTAGCATAAATCGTTATTATGCCTATCAAAATCAAAGCTATGATTGAAATTAAAAGCTTTATATCATATTCCTGAAAAGAAGATCGTATGGTTTTAAACATTAAAAGTATCCTTTCTTAATCAGAGTTGTAAAAACCTGTTCAGCTATAGGCACGGCTGTAGCAGCACCAGCAATACCATATTCTACCATAACAACTATCGCCACCACCTTTTCCGGATGGCTATCATAAGGACCAAACCCTACAAACCATGCATGCTGACTAACATCTTCCTGGCGTTTTGAACGTGTTTGAGCTGTTCCTGTTTTACCACACATCTGTACTTTCAGATATCCCAATCGCGCAGCAGTACCATTGACAACTGCCATGTGCATACCCCGCTTAATAGTATCAAGCGTTGTTGGTGATAATGGAATCTCTCGTAATTTTTCTGGTATAACTACCGAAACAACTGATGTATTATCGATGGATCTAATTTCTTTAATACAATGTGGTTTGAAAACAACACCCGAATTAACAATTGCAGATAAAAAATCCATCATGCCGATAGGAGTTACCAGCATAAATCCCTGACCAATGGACAGATTAACGGTATCACCATCAAACCATGGCTGCCCAAAAGTTTTCAATTTCCATTTTTTTGATGGTATAAATCCGGTGATTTCACCCGGTATATCTATACCTGAAGTTTCTGCAAGACCTAAATAACCTGCATAATTAAATATGGTTGTTGGCCCTAATTTTAATCCTAATTGATAAAAATAAACACTGCATGATTTTGCTATAGCCCATAATAAATTTACTGATCCATGTGCTTGATAACAATAAAAGTCTCTGTCAACATATCCCTTTAAAGTATACTTTCCCGGGCAGTACAGAGTAATTGCGGGATTCCACTTTTCTTCCTCCAGAGCTGCAATAGAAGTTACTAATTTAAATGTTGATGCAGGAGGATATCGCGATTGAATAGCCCTGTTCAGAAAAGGTTTATTTTTATCATTATTTAATTCTGTGATTATCTTTATATTATTTTTTGAGATGATAAGATTTGGATCGTAATCCGGTTTGCTAACTATACTTATTATTTCACCGGTAGCCGGTTTCATAACAATAACTGAACCCCTGTTATTCCCCAGTGCTGTATATGCAGTTTTCTGTACATCATAATCGAGGGTTAAAACAATATTATAACCTGACTTTGGATGCTGTCCAATTTCTTCACCTTCGGTTCTATTTTTGGCATCGACTATTCTACGGACATATCCATCAACACCTCGCAAAATTGAATCATACTGCCGTTCAATACCTGCTTTTCCAATTTTTTGATAGTATTTGTATCCAACATCCCTGTATGTATTGTATTCTTCTTTTGTTAAACTTCCAATATAACCTATTACGTGCGAAAACATATTATTGAATGGATATACCCTCACCGGTGCATCTTCCCACATTATGTTAGGAAATTTATCCTGATTTGTGGCGATAGTTACTACAATATCAAACGGGACATCTTCCTGAATGATATATCTGTTGTAGGGATTAGTTGACTTTAAATCTGTCAGGATTTCTTCATATGGCAATTGTAAAAGAGCACATACATTCTGGATAGCATAATATAATTGATTTTTTTCTTTATACTGAGCAGGGATTACAATAATATTAAAAGCAGGGCGATTTGTTGCCAAAACAATGTTCTGTTTATCAGTAGAAAAATTTCTATCGTAAATTTCTCCTCTTGAAGCAGGCAATGGAATATTACTTTCCATATTCATTCTTGACTTTTCTGAAAATTCCCTGCCCTTAATAATCTGTAAATTAATAAGTTGCAAAAAAAATATTCCAAACATGCAGATAATAATAATACCTACAACATATAAGCGCTTTCTAAATTCTTCTATGATTTTTGTTCTAACGGATGCAAATTGCATAATCTATCGGCCTTCCCTGGACAACTCCTGCTCAAAAATTTTATCAAATAAAAAAAATAATGGAGGAGATAGTAATGCATTATAAAACGACTCGGGTAAAATTATTGATGTAACAGATGACAATGCCCCTTCATGAAAAAGATAGGCTAATATTAAAGTTATTACTCCTTTGGCAATAGAAGCAAAAAAGATCAATAGAAATATTGTAAATAAATTTTCTTTAAAGATCGACCTCCCAAAAAAGCCAATTATAAACCCTAATGCCATTTTTGGAAATGCCATAAATCCCAGAGGAGAATTGGATATAGCATCATTTAGTATACCACCAATAAATCCGGTTACCTCACCATATAAAGAACCAAAACTATAGGCAAAATACACAATGACAATAAAAACCAAATCAGGTTTAACACCTCCTATACGTAAAACATCAAATGAAGAATGCCCCTGTATTATCAATGATGCTAATACTAATGCTCCTGTTATAATATACATTAATATCATTGTTGTGTTTCTTCCTCAGTTAGTTTTAAAATTTCGAGGTCCGGTTCTTTTTTTATAATTATAACATTTTCAATAAGGTCAAAATTAATATATGGTTTTACAAGTACACGCTGGAAGGCACCTGATTCAGAAGGGAATGATCGTATTGCCACTCCCACTAATAGTCCTTGCGGGAATACACCTCCCTGACCGGAGGTAATGACAATATCCCCTGCCTTAATAGTTGCTGTTTTATCCACATAATCTACGATGCACATTTTACCTATTGCAGAATAACCACTCAAAAGTCCGGGGTAACGACTTTCTTGAAAAACAACTCCAATCTTTAAATCGGGTGAAATAATTGGCAATATTCTTGAGATTGAACCTCTTACTTCTATTATCTTCCCAACTATAGCTTTCTCATCACCAGAAAAAGCTACAACAGGCATATTTACCTTAATACCATCAGAGCTTCCTCTATTTACAATGATTGTTCTAAACCAATTATCAGGATCTTTTGATATTATGGTAGCTAAAACCGAGTCATACGGTAATCGTTCTTTAAGACCCAGGAGATTTCTTAATTGTTGATTTTCTCTTTTTATTTCTTCAACTTCTTCAGCAATCGATTCATAATATTGCAACCGTGCCCGTGTTTTTTCCAATTCTTCCTGTGCATCCCTCAATTGGGAAAATCCTGACCATAATAGTGAAATATTGGTCTGAATTGCATGATATAATTTCTGAAATGGAAAAATTGCCATATTTCCCGCCCCTTCAACCACATTGGTTACTCGTGACGATTGAATAGAGAGGGAAATAAAGCAAAATAATGTAAATACTATAAAAAGTATCAACGCTTTATGTCGTGTAAAGAATTCCACATGGTACCTAATTTATTTTATTAAATAAATACTCCTGCATAATCTGCAAGAGCATTTTTAATGATAATTACGATAATAAATTACACTATTATAATTTATTTCAAATTTGATCTATAGAGATTTTTAATCTCTTCAAGGAATTTCCCAGCGCCCATCACAACACAGGTAAGTGGATTTTCAGCCCTTATAACAGGAACTCCCGTTTCTTTACTAATGTATTTATCCAGACCTTTTAGCAGTGAGCCGCCACCGGATAATACTATACCACGTTCAACTATGTCAGCAGCTAATTCAGGAGGGGTTCGTTCCAATGTATGTTTGATAGCATCCAGAATCTGGTCAACTGGCTCTTTGAGCGCTTTTCTAATCTCAGTAGAATCAATTTCCAGTGTTCTGGGCAAACCTGATATTGCGTCACGCCCTTTCAATTCCATTGTTTCAATCTTCTTTTCCGGGAATGCATTACCAACCCTGAACTTAACATCCTCAGCCATGCGTTCACCAATTACAAGGTTATACTGTGTCCTCATATATTTTATGATGGCTTCATCAAATTCATCACCTGCAATCCTTACGGAATCAGCAATAACCATACCACCCAATGAAATAACTGCTATTTCAGTTGTCCCACCTCCAATATCAACGATCATATGTCCTGCGGGCTCATGTATTGGTATATTTGCGCCAATGGCAGCCGCCAATGCTTCTTCTATGAGATATATTTCCCTTGCACCTGCCTGCTCCGCCGACTCTCGTACCGCACGCTTTTCCACTTCGGTGATACCAGAGGGAACACCAATTACCACTCGTGGTCTAACCAATGTTGATCGTTTGTGAACTTTCTGGATAAAATATCGTATCATTTTCTCAACAGTTTCAAAATCAGCTATGACGCCATCCTTCATAGGACGTATTGCTACAATATCGCCAGGAGTTCTTCCCAGCATTCTTTTTGCCTCATGGCCAACTGCCAGCACTTTACCGGTACTTGTTTGAACAGCCACAACCGATGGTTCACTTAATACAATACCCTGCCCTTTTACATGAACCAATGTATTAGCAGTACCTAAATCAATCCCCATATCATTAGAAAATAAGCTATAAACAGAATCAAAGATCATAATATGTTTACCTTTTTAGTCAAAATATTGATTAACAGTAAAACTATTTGCATTTGAATGATACTTTACTATTTTTTTTGTCAAGCTATTATCATGAATTTTTTTAATAGCAGATAAAAAATGAATTTTTACATAATTCCCAATAACCGTTTTGCTTCAACATTCTCAGAATCAAGGAGCAATACTTCGCTCCACACTGCTTTTGCCTGAGCAATATTTCCTACTGCAGAATAAACTTTACCTAACCACAGTTTACACTGTATATCTTGATTATCTATCTGCAATGCAGCATTGAGATGTTGCAGTGATTCTGTATATATGCCTTTTTTATAAAATATCTTCCCTAATTCTATATGTACAGCTTTAATAATGGCGTTATCCATTGAATTTTTCAAAATATTCCTGTACTCAATAATAGCATTGCTCTGCTGATTAGCATATAAGTATGATGCAGCTAAAAACATCCTTCCTTCACTATTGTCAGAGACACCTTTTAATTTAACAAGTTCAAGCCCTTCTTCAGTATGACCACTTTTGATAGCTATCAATGAATACAATCGAGCATTGTCTATCGATAGTTTATTTATATTTGATACTTTTTGAATAATAGTATATATCTCATTAATAGGATAAAACCTGCTTGCATAAAGTGATGAGGCAAGAATAATCCTTGTAGTATCATCTATCGATGATCTGCCACCAAAAGCTAATCCTTTATTAATTGCTTTAATAGCATTGATCAAATTTTGTTTTGCTTCATCAGGGATTGTATCCAGAGTATTTTCATCATATAATGCATATACAGGAATATTGCTGATAGAGGATGCATATAAATAATAAACCGTTCCCAACAGATAATAAGCATCAGTACTTGAAGGATTACTCTCAACATACTTTTTTGCAGCTATACATAAATCTTTCAATTGTCCCTGTCGCTTTATAGTATCATTTTGTCTCATTGCCATCTCAACTTTATAATGCAATTTATTTAATGTGTATTTCCAGAAAAAGATGTATTGATGGTATTCATGCACAATATAAATAACTATCGCCACTAAAAGGATATTAATAATTAATTTTGTTGTATTTCTTTTTCGCTGTTTTGATTTGTATCGATAATACATACTTGTTAACCATCCTGTTTGTGAGATTCAACAAACTGTTTATACTCATTTTCAATAAATGATAAAATATCGGATTCATTGTTGAGAAGCAAACAATTAACACCCTGTTTACCTTTTAACGTAAAAAGCATATAGTTATCATATACTTTTAAATTATTTATTCTATAGAAGTCATAGCGATAGAGTTTATTATTAATAGCAATATTGATGCCCTGCTGTTTATATCGCAAAGTCCCGGCTCCTATCCTTGTTAATGAACTCCAATTTTCTGAACGCATACCGCTTCCAATATCCCCAATAGTTCCGCTACTATCGACATACATAACAACATCAACATCATCATTCTTGTTGTTATTTTGCTGTGATTGTTCATCTATAGAAATAACTTCTGATTTTGGATTGCTCCTTGCAGGTGTAGTATCAATCGTTGTTTCATCTTCTGGTATAGAATCAAAGTCTATATCAATGTCAGGTATGTCATCAGAATCCATTGTTTTATGGTATTGCTCCTTGCCATTGTGCATGGAGTGTGATGACATTTCAACATCAAGATTAGGCACATATCGGTCATGAGGGATATTGGACATAATGGTATGCTCAAAAAATTCCGAATAAAGTACAACTATGACACCCACTATGACACTGATTACCGCAATGTATAAAACAACCATAATACTATCCTGTATAGTTCACTGGAATTGCAACATGAATGATTAATAAAGAAAACCACCCATCATTATTGTCGAAAGATAAATTTTACAAGTCAAGGATTAATTCAAAAAAATTACCGCATTTTCCATAAACCTGCTTTCAGGTAGGGTTCCTTATAATAGGGGAAGTCATCAGGCTCATGTTCTAAAAATTGCAGTTCCCAGTTACCGGGATGTAATGATATATACTCATCATCTGAAATTGAAATGGTATTGATAGTGGTAAGGATGTACCCATCTGAAACAATGGGAGCAATCAACGATAAAAATTCGTTATAATGTTTTTTTACACTGAAATTGTGTCCTTTATTTCTGGAAAATGTAGGTGGATCAAAAATCACAAAATGAAATGTATCATTATGTTTTGCAGCATATTGTAAAAATTTTTTGCAATCCATAGCAACAAAGTCTCTATTATCATCCTTGATGTGATTGAGCATATAATTTTGTTTAGCCCTGTATAACACGCTTTTCGACATATCAACATTGACTGCATGGTGTAATCCATTTTTCAATGCATGGATCGCAAATATACCGGTATAGCTAAAAAGATTACAGAGCTTTCCACCGTTTGCATAATATGGTGCTAAACGCTGTCGCACTCCGCGCATATCAAGAAAAAGCCCTGTATTCTGGCCATTAATCAGATCAACACCTGCAACAATGTCATTTTGTTTTGCTATCAAAGGTACCGGTGGCAGTGTTCCTGTTATACACACGCTTTTTCGTGATTCTGCAATTTTTTGAGGATCATTAACTTTACTCCTATCTTTTAACAGAACACCCTTTATTGCTCTATTGCAACATGCCAATATTTTTATACAATGATCGCTTATCCCATGATATTCCTGATACAGGGAACTATCGTACACCTGTAATAAAAGATAATCATCATAGTAATCAAGTATCAGTCCATAGCAACCATCACCCTGTCCATTAACCAGACGGAACGCATTGGTGATAGTTTGCTTCAACAGGTTTTCCCGTTTATAAATTGCTGTTTCAATGTTTTTATAGATGGACATCTATCGCTGCAAACAGGCAAGGATTTCGTTTATACGTTTTTCCAGATTTATATAATCGCCATGTTCTATCAGGTAACTATCGACAATATATGACAAACCACATGCAACTACCTTTGGCAACGATAAATACTCAGCAATATGAGCAGGTTTAATACCACCCGTTGGAATGATTGAAAATGAAAATTGAGCAAACGGTTCAACAATAGCTTTGAGGTAGTGCACGCCACCACAATACTCAGCAGGAAAAAATTTCAAAACATCAACGTGCATTTGCAGTGCATGAGCTAATTCGGTAGGAGTTGTAAAACCAGGTATATAATATATATTTTTATTTTTGTGCGATAGTTCTATTAAAGAATCACTTACACATGGTGAAACAATAAACATTGCTCCAGCATCCACTGCTGCCTTAAAATCGTCATGAGTTATGACACTGCCAGCACCAATCATTGCATCAGGAAATGTATTTTTTAGAGCAGTAATGCAATCAAGCGCCTGCGCCGTTCGTAATGTAACTTCAATACAACGTATACCGTGTTGCATTAAAAGCTCAAACATCTTGAGCGTTCTGGCAACATCATAAAAAACGCCAATGGGGATAATAGGAATGCTAAACTGTAATGACATGATTAATAATTTTAATTAATTTTATAAAGAAAATCGGGGGTATCGCAATTCAATTTTATTTCCATCAGGATCAGTAAATACAACCAGACGCCCTTTCCGGATATTTTCAGGTCCGTAAACTATTGTGATATTTTTTTCCTGTAATTCATCCAGAGCATCATCAAAATCTTCTTCATCGATATAGAAACAGATATTATTTTTCAAATTTTCGGGCGCTTTAAAATCTTTTACTTCAACAAGCTTTAATAAAATATCACCAACACGTATATATGCTTCATCGGTATTGCTTACACGCTCAATTACCTCAAAGTCAAACAAATCACTGTAAAAACTGATTGCATTATCCATGTCGGATACCGTAACACCAATATAATCAATATCTTCAATTACTATCATTTCGAATTCTCCTTATTATCATAATTTTTTACTGTATTTTCACATCACATTAAATATATATGCTCATTACTCCATAAACACTTCCTGCTATCACTTATAAAATTTGTTTACATCCTGTCAATTATTTAAACCACAGTGCATAAAAATTTATTTAACAGTTTACTCTACCGTAACACTCTTTGCCAGATTTCTTGGCTGATCTACATTGCACCCGCGCAATACCGCAATGTGGTATGCTAACAACTGTAGTGGAATCACCGTTAAAAGTGGGGATGCAATTTTTACAGTAGCCGGCACATAGAAAACATGATCGGCAAACTTATTTATCTCTTCATCACCCTCGGTGGCAATAGCAATAATTTTGCCTTTTCGTGCTTTTACCTCCTGCATATTGCTTATAACTTTTTGATACACCTCATCTTTTATAGCAATAAAGACAACCGGCATATTTTCATCGATAAGTGCAATAGGTCCATGTTTCATCTCAGCAGCAGGATATCCTTCTGCATGAATATAGGATATTTCTTTTAACTTCAATGCACCTTCAAGAGCAACAGGAAACTGTATACCTCTTCCCAGATAAAGAAAATTGCGGTGATGTTGATATAATGTTGCTATTTCTTTAATTTCATCATTTTTTCCTAATATTGATTGTACAAGTGCAGGTACCTGTATCAACTCCTGTAATAATTCACGGCCTGCATCAGCAGTCATAAATCTGCGGCGGGCTAAATAAAATGTTAAAAGTATTAAAACAGTTATCTGCGAAGTAAACGCTTTAGTAGATGCAACACCTATTTCAGGCCCTGCATGTATGTACACCCCTCCATCACTTTCACGAGCTATGGTACTTCCTACAACATTGGTAATGCCCAGCACCCTGACACCACGTGCCTTAGCTTCACGCATCGCTGCCAGGGTATCAGCCGTTTCACCTGATTGACTTATAACAATAACAAGATCACCTTTTTCAAGGATTGGGCTGCAATATCTGAATTCTGAGGCATATTCAACCTCAACAGGTATTCGGGCATATTCTTCTATTAAATACTCTCCAATAAGTCCTGCATGCCATGAGGTACCACAGGCTATAAAAATAATACGTTTTATACTATTCAACTCATCTTCAGTAAGCCGTAATCCATCCAAACGGGTTTTACCCTCATCCAATACTATCCGTCCCCTGAACGCATTCTGAATTGTCTCGGGTTGCTCAAATATTTCCTTCAGCATAAAATGGGGAAATCCCTGTTTTTCTATATATGCAATATCCCAATCAATTTTATTGCTGTGCTTTTCCAATTCATTTTTTCGTAGATCAAATGTTCGTACAGTATCTTTTGTTATTTCTACTATTTCACCATCTGAAACATACATGACATTCCGTGTGTGTTCAATGATTGCACTGGCATCAGAAGCCACTATCATTTCGCCATCGCCAATACCAAGTATCAGCGGACTCCCATTCCTGGCAGCTACCATTTTGTTGGGTTCTTTTTTTGATATAATAACAATACCATAGGTACCTTCAACCTTGGTTAATGATTTCTGTACTGCATCAACAAGTGACATGGTTTGGTGATAGTATTCAATGAGATGTACTAAAACTTCGGTATCTGTTTCACTTTGAATAGTGTGACCATGTTCAATGAGTACTTTTTTTATAGCACCATAATTTTCTATGATTCCATTGTGAACCAACGCGATATCACCTTTACAGTCACAGTGTGGATGGGCATTAATATCATTTGGCTCACCATGTGTTGCCCATCGTGTGTGCCCTATACCAACTGTACATCCATTAAATTTTTCATAATCTAATCTTTTAATAAGATCAATAACCTTACCCTTTTGCTTCTGAATTATCAATTCATCTCCTATCAACGTAGCTATCCCTACTGAGTCATAACCACGATATTCTAATCTTCTCAAACCATTGATAAGAACCTCAGCAACATTTTTACTACCTATATAGCCTACAATACCACACATGAAAAACTCCCAAAAAAAGATTTTACTATAAAGAAGAATTATACCATGCCATTCTGAATGACGAAGCCCTTTATGTCATTCTGAGAAAGCGTTAGCACCCAAAGAATCTTTCCTTTCAACAGCTTGATTTTCTTCATCAGCCTCAGAGTGACAGCACACTATATTTCATCGTTTAAAAAAAGCAAAGCATTTTTATATTAAAAAAAGTGGGGCTGCATGCCCCACTATCATCATACTTCCACTATTGCTTCAGCTGGGCACACATCAATACATGTGCCGCACTCTGTACAAATATCGTTATCTATGACATAACGATCATTTCCTTCAGAAATAGCCTGAGATGAACATTCAGAAGCACATGTTCCACACATTGTACAATCTTCAGTAATTTTATAAGCCATGGACTCCTCCTGTAAAGTTTAAATAAAAACCATTCAACTGATTACATTATTACAAAAATTATTTTTATGTCATATATGTAGCACATCAGAATTTGTAAATCAAAAATAATCGTATGTATCCTCTTGTTACCAACATCATATATCACTTACTATTATTACAATAAAGCTTTCACTTTATTTTTAATTGAATTATATAAATCATTTTTTTATGTAATACAATTAAACAAATAGTTAAAAAAATTTTTTATTTTATACCTAATAGTCGGTTTATGAATTGACTTTTTTTTGTAATCAACTCATTTTAGATTCGAGGGTGTTTATTATTAAAAAGTGAGTGATAATTCACTCACTTTTGATGAGCACAATTCTATGATTTTGAATTATATATTGATCAAAAGGAGGTTCCAATGAAGTTTATTTCAAAAATATGCCTTATTATGCTTATTGTGTTTACAACATCAACAATCTTTGCAGGGCAATGGGTTTATAAACCAATGAGCATTAATGCCCAGAAGGGAGATGTTATTCTTTCAACCAGTCCGGGATTTATTATGGATTTACTTGCAATATTGGGTTGCTACTGGAGCCATAGCGGGATGACTGTTGATAATGGATTTAACATTCGCCACAACACCATGTATGTTAGCGATATCCCTATTGAATACAACAAAATATGGTTTATTCAAACAACACCCAAAAGGATGAATCCGGATAAATTGAGCAACGGCATGCCTGGCATTTTAACGGAGGATATTGACACAACCTATAATGTAACAAAAAATTTTGCTGCTGCTGGTGGTGCTGTACTCAAGCCAGCTTCTGCTAATGAAGCACTATACCGACAATATCTTGTTAACGCTGCTGACAAAATGTTGTATGTTAAAGGATATTACCGTGTGAATGCATATGTTAACATGTACCAGTTAGATTATGTAAATTATTACATAAAAGGGCGAGGCAATCACTGCTCAGGCACCTGCTGGTATGCTAATTACTTTGCAGGCAAAACAATGAATGTTGCCCATATTCCTCCATCATTGGTATCACAATGCGGCTATAGTTTATACAACTCGGTCAAAAATATGGTCCGTGATGAAGCCGGCGGATTTGGATCTTTTATTATTGATATTGAGGGACTTTTTGGAACTGGTGCCGATGAAAAGATAGCAAACCAGATTGTCAACACGTTTGGCTGGGATAGATCAACTGACACTTCAGATTACTGGAAAAGCTATATTAATAAAATATCCGCAACCGCCAATGCACCTGACCATCTGTTGCTTTATACCTATACCAATCCATCGGGGAAAAATACAGGTGTGCAAACTACCTCCTCTTCATACTATGGACAGGTTGATCCTCTGGTTATTACCTCCGGATACTATTACTGGGTGGATTAATCTGCTATAATACAACATCCCGGGTTTTTTATGCCCGGGATTTTTTTATTATAACAAATTCATTTATAGTTAGTGGCAGTTGTTCATATGATCAATGTTATAGTGAAAGAATGATGTGAGATAAGTTTTTATGAGTAACTATCGAACAAAATTTTTGTTGATATTTTTTATTTAAATCCTTATCTTATTTTAAAATTTATACCATCAGGTAAAACGTATGAAACGTATATATATCATTATTGGAATTATTGCCGCAGTCATGTTAATATTTATTTTTTTGATACACAGTAATAATGATAAATTAAAAAATGATGATCCTTCCAAAAATCAATCGCTATTAAATATTTTTCAATTCATGTCCCAGCAGGAACAATCTGAAGAATTGCCGCCGGTTGATCCTGAAAAAGTTGAAACATATGAAATAGAGCAGGCAAACTTTATAAAAGATATCATACTTGAAAAAAATCCCGTCTGTGCCGGCGAAGATTTTAAAGTAACGGTCATTGCAAAAAATCCATTTGGATCAGATGCTCATCTGGTGTATCGCATAAGCAATAAATTGGGCAATCCTGCAATCATGCGATTTAACAAAGCAGGACAGCGAGAATTTTATGTAACGGTGCGTGACGAAGGTAAACATATAGATATGCGCAAAGTTCAGATTACTGTTGTAGAATGCCCTGATAAACCGCTTGTAGTATTAAGTGCACGTTTACACAATTTAGAGCCAGAATCTGCAATATTTGAAGTAACCTCGCAAAAAGGGCTATCAGGGAAATGCACGTATGAATGGGATTTTGGCGATGGTACTTATGCTACTACTCAAAACGGATATATCACCCATAGCTATGCCAGTCGTGATCAAAAAGGATTACAATCAAGTTTTTTGGTAAAGGTAACAGTTGCTGATGCAAACAATATTACCGCAACAGGCAGGAATAGTATTTCATTCCCCAATGTACACTATTTGTCAAACCTCATGGGGAATCCAATAATACCTGTACTCTACAATAAATTTCCTTCGATAGATAGTTCCACTATAACAGTTGAAGTAACCATGAAAAATATTTTTGATGAAGCAGTGTCATTTACTAATGCGGTTCTGGAATGCATGCCATGCAATACTGAGATGTCTCCTGATTATAAAAATATAAATCCTGATCAACTATTAGAATCAACGTATATTGCCCCCAGATCTACCGTTAAACAATTATTAAAAATTTCACGATATTTGCTCCCAAAATCAACATGTAATCTTACCATTACTCTTTCAGGTCAATACCCTGGTAATCGTGAAGTATATGCAAAAATTTATTTAAACATTCCCCCTCAATCAAAAGAAGATATTGATGCTTCGCGCGACAAAATCATAACAGACGATGACATGATTGAAAAATTAAATAAAGCATCAAAAATTCTTGGTAAGGATAAACCAATTACTCCCCAGGATATTCAAAAATTGGAACGCGAAGGAAAATTATAAAATAATTTCACGACAATATTAAAAATGCAATTACTGCAATAACAACTATTCCAGCTATAATGCCAATGACAAGGCTTGTTCTTGATGACACTTCTTTTTTAGATTCATCATCAGCAACAAGCTTTATTTTGACTTTTACATCATGTTCTTCCAGCGCTTTGCCATATAAGCTATCTGATATTTTTACAAAAATGTTAAATCCTTTTTTGCTGTTGTAAATTACTGAATATACTTCAGCTTCAATAGGTGTATTTTTATTATCCAGAATCAAATTTAGAGCTTTTGCCACATCATATCCATACGGCGTAGAAGTATCAATAAGCACATAGATGTAATCACCACGTTGTAATTGTGAAACTTTTTTACCTGATGTTGGCGATAAAACCAAATCAACCGCTACCATTTTTTTATCAATTTTTATATCACCAATCTGTTCTTCCTGATTATTATCAAATTGTGGCGGATTAAATAGCATATGAAAGCGAATAGCATCTATAGTATGCAATTCAGCTCTTACCTTGATATCAGGATACTGCTGCAAAACATCATGAAAAAGTTGACCTGCTATCCCTGACGCTTCATGCTGAATTGCATTTATCAGCATATCTATATTAATACTCCACAGTTTTGACTGTATTTCATGTTGGATCGGTGTTAATTTATTTATCCTTTGTGTTGTTTCAGCAACTTTTTGAAATAAATCATACAACGTATCCTTTGCATTCAATTCTTTTTGAATAGTATCGTTTTCATCAATCCAGCTATAACAGTAGAGCATTTTTTTTGTTATGCAGTTAACAAAACAAAAGCATATTCCTGTAAATAGCTTTGAAGTAATATATACAACAGCAATACCTATATCCTGTTTATTCTTTTTTATTGATTCTTCTGTTATTTTTTTATCATTGCCATAATATCCAGCTACTAATTCAACCTGCTTTGCTAATGTTAAGCTTTCTATTTTTTGTTTTACCACTATTTCATTATATTGAGCATTGGTTATAGTATCAAACTCTGAATACACATCAACAATATCAATATTTAATGCAGATTTAACAATTCGCTGAATATCGTTAATTGCGGCTATTTGATTATTATTAATATTATTAATAAGTGTTCGTATATTCATTTGATCAATTTTGTGCAATATATAATTTTTTACACTATCTGAATACTCTTTGATGATCATATATTGTTCGCGTGCCACAGTTATTGCTTCAAAAAAATCAACAGATGGAATATTTATTTTTGCATTTTTTAAAAAATCACCCGAAATAAAAATTGCATCAACTTGAATAATCCAATCATTTTCTTTATCAATAACAATAAAAAGTAATCCTGATGTATTCAGTTTCATACAATGTATTTTACTTTTAATAACAATAAGCGTTTTATCTGGCATAGAATTGCTTACCTCGTTTATATTCAATATATACAACATCCAGATGGAACATAATGCAATTATTTTTTTAGTTATATATATCTAAAATATAAAATTTTTTATTATTACACTTGTATTCAAGTCACAAGTGCAACCCTTTTTGAAAAAGAAGGGTTGACTGCCAATAAGTTTACTCTTCTTTTGATAGTTAACACAACAAATAAAAGAGGAGATACAAATGGCTTATCAGCAGTTAACCCTTGAAGAGAGAAGCATGATATATGGATTTTGTAAAGCAGGATTTTCAAATAATCAGATAGCACAAGAGCTTGGGAGGCACAAATCGACTATAGGCAGAGAGCTCAAACGGAATAAAGGGATGAAGGGATACCGTCCAAAACAAGCCAATGAGATTGCAAAGGAAAGGAAACAAACTGCTACCAAGGCAATCAAATGGACCCCTGAATGTGAGCATATAATGGTAACATTATTACAAGAAAACTGGAGTCCTGAGCAAATATCTAATCGACTGAAACTTAAAAAGGATGGGAATATATGTATAAGTCATCAGAGGATTTATCAGTTTATAGGTGAAGACAAAGCTAGTGGAGGCACATTATACACACATTTGCGTCAGGGTAATAAAAAGAGGCGTAAAAAGTATGGTAAAAGCACATCAAAACGGGGTCAAATTACAAATCGGGTATCAATACATGATAGACCGGCACATATTGACAAGCGTTTGGAGTGTGGACACTGGGAAGGAGATACAATTATTGGTAAAAATCATAAAGGAGCAATGATAACCCTTGTTGAGCGAAAATATGGTTTTAGTATAATCGAAAAAGTTGAATCAAAGAATTCTGAGCATGTGGCAGCAAAAATAATAGAGGCTATGTCAAAATATAAAGACAAGGTCAAGACGTTAACATTTGATAATGGGTTGGAATTTGCAGAGCATGAAGCAATAGCAAAAGCTTTGGATTGTACCATATATTTTGCCCAACCATATAGTTCATGGCAAAGAGGAACAAATGAAAATACAAACGGGTTAATCCGTCAGTATTTTCCAAAAGGATCTGACTTTGATACATATTCCACAACTGATGTTATGTATGCCATGGAGAGTTTAAACAGTAGACCACGAAAAAGATTGGGGTTTTTTACTCCTGATGAATTATTTTTTACAGAAAAGGGTTGCACTTAATTGTTGAATCTAATTAGTTTTATGAAATAGCATTACAATAAAATATAAAAAGAATTGTATTGTTAGTGCAATATACTTTTTTAAAGCAACAGATATTTTACTCTTCATAAAAGGCAACAATATTGCCAATGTGGCTTATTTTATTATAATACAGTTAATAAATTTATATTTTTTTATATGCTTATAATAATTTTCTTGACATAATTTAAACCATTTATTTACTCTTATGCTTGAGCAGTACGTTAGCGTTTTGGAAGGAAAGTATAAATTCATCCGTATCAAGAAAATCATATATTAATCTACCATGGATATAACAAACGGCAATAATTTGGTCAAAATCATGAGATGCTGTTTTTATACATACTATAAATAAATATATAGGAGGCAGTCTATGCGGAATAGTACTTTGGCATTAGTTTTTATGCTTTGCTTTTTTATTGGGTGTGCTACAATATTTAGCTCTAAAAATAAAACAATATCAATTATATCTAAACCAGAGGGAGCTGATGTTTCTGTATATTCATCACAGGGTAATAAAATATATGAAGATAAAACACCCTGTTCTATTACCATGAAAAAAGAACAACTATTAGATGCGAAGGTTGTAATCAAAAAGCCCGGATATAAACCAGGTGAAGTCAACCTTGGCAGGTCAATTGAATCATGGGGATTGGCAAATGCTTGTTGTCTGATTCCCGGTATTATTATTGGAGGTGGTATTGATCTATTTACTGGATACTTGCTAAAACCAGAAATTACCGAAATAAATATTATTTTAGAAAAAGAAGATAATAAAACAGAAAGTAAACAGGGTAATAACAATACCCATTATGAAAAAATTGAATACCGTATTTCCATACTGAATGATCATGATACTGTTAATATTGATATAAATGAAATGTAATGGGATATATTAAAGTAAATTTGTTCTATTGTACTATGTTTAATGTAAAATTTTTCTTGACAGCTTTTTATTTTTATGTATCAATAAAGCAATGCAAAAAATTCCCCTATATAACTAAACTCTTGATGGAGGTTTTTATGAAAAAAGGTTTATCAATACTTGTTCTTTTTATATTGGCAGCCGCAACAAGCATAGCTGAAGCAGGTGTAGTACGAAACAATGCAGGTTGTGGTGTTGGAACAATGATTTTTGGCGATAAGGACGGATTGTTGTTTGAAATTTTGGCAACTACTACTAATGGAATTTGCGGCAATCAGACATTTGGTATGACTTCAGGTACACTGGGTTGTGCTCCCATGAAAGGGATTGTTTCCAATGAAAAAATCAACCTTTATGTTGCTGACAACATGGACAACCTTGCAAAAGACATTGCCAAAGGCAATGGAGAGTATCTGGAAACATTAGCTCTTCTTATGAATGTTCCCGAAAGTGAAAAACAGGTAATTTTCACAAAATTGCAGACTAATTTTAACAAAATTTACACTTCTAGTGATGTAACTTCGACCGAGGTTGTTAAAAACATTGAAGTAGTATTGCAGAATAGCTAAAAAATTATATTTAAAAATTAGGGGAATATTGTCATTGCTTCCATACATAAGGCACGATTTAAAAAAAGCTATCGTGCCTTTTTTCATTTTTATACTATGCTGCTATTTTTTATTGTATACCAATTCCATTTTTGCACAACAATATCAAAGCACAACAGATGATCAAAAAACAGATATAATATCACAAGAGCTTTTTGCTAACATTAACGTTCAACAACTTATAACGCTGGCAAATTCCAGAAAATTATCACAATCTAAAAACTGGTGGGCGCTGCTTCATTATAAAAAAAATATATCAGGCACTAAAAGCCTTGTTGATGATCCTAAATTTTTTTTAGCTCTTGATGGAAAATATAATCCCGAAAGTGAGCTGGAAGCTACAATACGCTATTTATATTCGTATAATGACAAAGAAAACCCTGTGTGCCGTTTTATGGCACGGTATGCATGGTTAAAAAAAGAATTAGGAGTTACCAGCCCGTATGAAACATACTGTGAAAAATTGCAGGAGATTATCTCTTTTAAAGATGATATGTTTGTTCATCTTATTTTTCCCACCGGTTATATCAATAGCCCTGCTTCAATGTTTGGCCATACATTGTTAACAGTGCAATCGCAATACAACCCCGGATTGCTATCCTCAGCAGTAAATTATGCAGCAAATACAAATGAAACATTTGGACCTTCATTTGCATTCAAAGGGATCTTTGGATTATACAGGGGATACTTTTCTATACAACCATATTATTCAAAGGTACAGGAATATAGTGACCTTGAAAGCAGAGATATATGGGAATATAAGCTTAATCTGAATCAGGATGAAGTGCGAATGATGCTATTCCATATATGGGAGCTTGATAACATATATTCGGATTATTATTTTTTTGATGAAAATTGTTCATACAACCTGCTCTATTTGCTTGAAGTGACACGCCCTGATACGCATCTTACTGATAACTTTTTTTTCTGGGTTATACCTATCGATACACTAAGGAAAGTAAGCAATGCCGGCTTTATTGAAAACAAAGCATTCAGGCCTTCACGTACAACCTTGATACAATATATGGTTGGTCATCTCAATAAACAACAACTCAATGCAATTAAATCCATTGCAAAAGGGAATAACCCACTTGATGTAATCAGTCACTATTCATTTAATGATTTAGAAAAAGTGCAGGTGCTTGATTGTGCATCTGAATATATCCAGTATTGTTACGCAGATAAACAATACCCTCAAAAAGAGTATCAAACTATATTTATTAATGTATTGAAATTGCGAAGCACCATACCCAATACCATTACGTATTCACCGCCAGTTCCTCCGCCTCCTGAAGATGGTCATTACTCCAGCCGAATGAGCATACAGATGGGAAGCTTTGAAAATGACACCTTTTCCGAACTATCGTATCGTCCTGCATACCATGATTTATGTGATGACACATCTGGATTTGTATCTGGTTCTCAGATCATTTTTGGCGAGATAGCAGCACGGTATTATTGGGATACACAAAAAATACAGTTTCAGCGATTTGACATTATTGACATTGAATCAATTGCACCAATAAATTCACTTATAAAACCATTGAGCTGGAAAATTATAACTGGTTTTGAACGGTTACCCTTTGAGAATAATAATGAGCTTCTGGTGTATCAGCTTAATACTGGTGGCGGCTATGCTTTTTCTTTAACTCAATGGTTACAATTATATGGGATGGCAGAATTTTCAGGGCTTTTAAATAACGATTTTAAAAACAATATTGAAATTGCTCCAGGTGCTTCTATAGGTTTATTATTGCAACCATTCAATAAAATGCGATTGCGCTTCCATGTCAGTGATTACTATTATATATTTGGAGAATCGTTTAATTATGTTGCCATTAAAACAATAGTACAGTACAATATTAATCAGCGGTTTAGTTTTCGATTTGACGTTAACTATTGGCATCATGAACAATGGTTTAATCAATTTTCAGGATCATTTATCTACTATTTCTGGTGAAACATGCCATGAACTATCGCATATACATTATTCTTTTTTTTAGTATATTTTATTGCTCCTGCCTTAATAAGGTTATTTATTATCCCGATAACAGAGTTGCTATACGTGGCAATATTCCTTTCCCCATCGAAGATGTCCACATTAAGGTCAATGATGAAGTAACGCTGCATGGCTGGTTTGTTTTCAATAATGATGCCGAGTTTACTCTTATATACTTTCATGGCAACGCCGGCAATATTACCAACAGAGTTGAAAAGATAAACATATTGTACAAAATCCCGCTTTCTGTTTTTATCATTGACTATCGTGGATTTGGAGAAAGTAGCGGGAAACCCTCTGAGGATGGACTTTATGCTGACGCATTGGCTTCTTATGATTTTGTAATCAATAATAAACAACTATCGCCAGATAGTATCATTATTTATGGCGAGTCATTAGGAGGAGCAGTTGCGGCATATTGTGCAACAAAAAGAAATGCAGCAGGTGTTATCCTTGATTCAGCCTTTACTGACATCTATTCAATGGTAAAACATCACAGTGCATGCTTCATGTATATCTTCTTTTCAGAAAAATATCCGACCATAGATTATATGCAATCAATACGCTACCCGGTGTTGATACTGCATAGTAAAGATGACGAGGTTGCCCCCTTTGCAATGGGACAGGCTCTGTACAATGCAAGCTTATCAAAGCAAAAGCAATTTGTACCATTGCATGGCTCACATAATGCTAATTTTATAGTGGATAAAGCAACCTACGTTAATAGCATACAATCATTTATACAATCATTGAAAATCGCAAGCAAGGAGCATGGACAATGAAAAAATGGATTGCTTTTACTATGTTATTGATTTTACTATCTGTTACCGGTACCTATTCAGAGGATTGCAATGGTATATCACCTGCAGCATTACGTCTTCTTGCTGAAAGTACTATTGATCCATGTTCTATCTGCCAAAAAAAATTACAAAGGCAGGCGTATGCGATAGTAGCCAGAGAATTATTTCCCGGAAAAAAGCTAACATTTGCCAGTACCTGTCCACTGGCAAAAACTAACGATTGTCAGGATAATGAGCTAATCATGCAAAACAGTGGATATCCGGAGAAAGTAGTGATAAAAGGAAAAGAAGCAGCAATGCCAGAGGTTTTCTATAAATTTTTTTCACAAGACAAGCATATAGCAGGAATAGCCCCGGATGATTATACCAGCAATTCCATACAAACTATGTACAAAACATTAAAGATAAATTCACCTGTTGAAGCCCAGCTGGAAATAATTTCCTACAACTATAGCGACTGCCCATCTGCATTATATTTACATGATAGGAATGCACTCATCATTTTTTGCAAGATACTTTCTATGAAACAACGACAATAATATTACTCTATTGCTTCTGCTAATAATGAGATGGGGTGTACTACTTTATATTTTGTATTCATCTCTATCTGCCACTTGCATGTTTCACAATCGGTAACTACAAAATCCGGTTTGGCTTCTTCAATAATCCTGAATAACTCATTCCCCACTGATTGTGAAATTCCATAATATTCATTTTTAAAACCATAAGTGCCTGATATGCCACAACATTCTGAATGCAATATTTTTACTGTAAGGGCAGGAATCTTACGTAATAGCTCAATGGTAAAGGCTGCACTGCCCATACGTTCAAGGTGACACGGGGAATGGTAGGCAACAGTATACGAAAGTGGTTGTAAGCTTAAAATATTGCCCTTTTCAAATTCTTCAAGTATAAATTGTGTTATATAAGCAATAGTATTGAGTATAGGGCTATTATCAAGCTCTAATAGATTGGGATACTCATGCTTTAACGCTAATGTACAGCTTGATGATGCTGAAACAATCTTTGTTTTTTCATCCGACAGGGCACTGGAAAGCACCTTGATATTATGCCTTCCATGAGATTGCGCTTTTTTAATATAACCGTTAGCAATCAATGGCACTCCGCAGCATTTTTCCTTTGTAAGGATAACACCTTTACCCAGTGCATTCAATACTTTTACCACATCTTTGCCTAATTGAGGATAGTTATAATTGACATAGCATCCATGGAAATATACCACTTTATCTGCATAAGTACTTTGCTGCTTCCTTACAGCTTTAAACCATCGTGTAAATGTGCCCGAAGCATAGTTGGGGAATGTTCGCCCTGATGGTATTTTAAATATGACATCAAGGAAATATTTTACTATACCTAAATGAGTAAAAAAATTGACAATAACGCTAAACAAAGTTCCAAAAGTTCCCATTAAATCAGTACGGCTCAGTAAAAAATCACGTATTCTTAATTCTTTCTTTGAATATCGCCATTTAGCAGTCTGAATTATATCTGCAATCTTTACATCCGAAGGGCATGCAATCTCGCAACGTTTGCAATTAGAACAATATTTTAACGAAATATCCAGCAGTTCAGGATTTTTGATGCGCAACCGTTCGGTATCAGGGCCCGACTGTTTTGGTCCGGGATACAGATGAGTAACACGCGCAACCGGGCAGTAGATTGTGCAAACAGTACATTTTATGCAATGGTCAAAACTAATATTTTCCAGTTTAATCATTGGTTAACTCATATGTTTTAATAAATTAACGATTTGCCCTGCAGCTTTATATCCCGTACTTATAGCAACACCACTTCCGCATCCTTCTTTAATGGGATTGTAATGTGCCATTATAGCGCCACTGCAATACAGGTTTTGAATAATATTGTTGTTGCTGTCATACGGGTGTAAACTTTCATCGGTTAGCACACCATACTGTAAAAAACCATGCGAATCAGAGTGGAAGAAATTCTGATTATACCATTTATTGCGTTCAGGTTCATGATGAAGTTTTAGCTTAAAGATGGGTTCATACATATTGTTAAATTCGCTCACCAGCCCGCCACTAAAAAAACTCCCTGTTGATAAAATATAACATTGTGCTTCCATAGGATTTTCCGGATGACTATTGGTGTAGATAGCATTGACAACATCATCGGTAATATCTGCACGTACTACTTTATCACCGGCAATGTAAACGCCGCCTAACTCTGCAAAACGCGATTTCAATGCATTGTCAATACGCATACCAAGAATGGAGGGAGGCAGTGTTGGTACTTCATACACCAGCAATCGGGTTCTGCTTTGTAATTTGTTATGAATTTGATTAAAGTTGGTTATACCCATAACGGCTGGCATTACCACAAAATCAGCATCATCAGCAGCCAATCGAATTACGTCTGCAATTTTTTCAATATTATCTTCTTTCTCAAAAATTCGTGCTATGTCTACCGATCTAAATTCATGAGGATGTTTCCCGTCATCCTGAAGCTGCGGCATTTCTATCTGTTTAGCTACAATGTCACAATTAGCAAACAATGCATGTTTTGAAAGTTGTGCTGCTGCCAGTTGAGGGTGGAAATCTCTATACCCTTCAAAATTAATAATAACAATTTTTTTCATGGCTTTAAATCTACTATAAACTTCCTCATTGAAAACGCTGCGCTGTGAAAAATAAGTTGGCTTTAATGTACCAAGCGTTGTCACATGAAAATGATTAAGATTTCCATTGTCAAAAAGGAACAGCCCCTGCAGTTCACATTCCTGTTTAAAAAAAAGCAATGCCTCAATAATCAAGGGCTTGCCACATTTTGTATACGGATGCTGGGCGATAGTTCCTGTTAATTGGTCTATTGCTTCAAATGGTTTGTACACCACGGTATTGTCTCTGTATCCCAGAAGATCAATTGACCCTGATGAAAAATGCAATGCACTCATCCCCGATGAGATAATAGCCGTATGCAATCCTTCTTTTGCACATCTGATACCTGCAGTTAATCCTGCTACACCAGCGCCAATAATGATACAATCATATCTCATGTATTATTATCCTCAACAAGTCCTAATCCAAATAGTCCCTGATAAATCCAGTAGGTAAATTCAAATTCTCTGAGCCCATCGCCCCACAGTACCGGTTTTACTCCCTTAAACCTTTCCTCAAGAAAATCACGTAAAAGTTTTGTTGATTCGTCAGGTGTAAAGTCTCCAAACTCGGTAAAAAGACCTGCGGCGCGGTATGCACATAGCTCACCCTGACAGGGACCCATGCCAATGCGAGTTCTTCGCCTCAAATCTACAATATCATTCACCTTGAGGTTTTTTATAGCATACTCAACCTCGCCAAGGGTAACCATCTCACATTCACATAGTAAACCATAATTGCGTTTTTTTAAACTCAATATATTGTGAACGCGCTCACCATGACGGTAATGAGTAGACCCAACAACAGAGTTAGGAATACCCGAAAAGTATTTTATCTTTTTAGTATACCCTACCCTTTTTTCAGAGCCAGGAAGCGGTATCTTATGGGTAAGGCATCGCTTACTATTGCCTAATTTTTTTGCAATCAGATCAGTTGTCATTTCAGCCATAAGCCTGTATGTCATAAGCTTTCCACCAGCTATGGTAATAAGCCCCTGCACATTATCGCGCTCTTTATGATCAATTAACACTACGCCACGGCTTATATCCCTCCCATCCATCTCGCCTGACACTGCAATGAGCGGCCGCACACCACAATAGGCTCTCAGCACCCTTGCCCTGGAAACATTGGGGATAAGCTTCTCGCCATCGGACAGCAAAACATCAATCTCATCATCATCAACAACAAGCTCATCAATTGTGTCGTAGGGAATCTTTCTTGAAGTGGTTCCAATAAGCGATACGGTATCGCCAGGTACAATGATATCGCCATCAGAAGGGACACGACATCGATTAACTACAACATTATTTATGCGATAGTCAATAATAACCATTGAACCCTTAGAAGGAAACATCTTAAGCTCAATGCCGGCTGTTTTGCAAATATGCTGTCCCCATACCCCCGAGGCATTAACAATAATTGGAGCATATATCTCCAGATACTCACCGGCTGTTTTATCATAACACTGAACACCAATAACCTGATTTTGCTTCAGCATGATGCGTTCAACTTCAGTATGAGTACAAACTTTTGACCCTCGTTCAATGGAATCAAGAATATTTGCCGACGTTAAACGAAATGGATCAATGGTACCGTCAGGTACCCATACAGCAGACAGTATGTTTGGATTGCAATTGGGTTCTATTGATAATGCTTTTTTAACGCTTATTTCTTTTGCATCTATACCAGCAAACTTACAGGCTTCTAAAAGACGGTTATGGTAGTTGGGGTCATCTTCTGGCAGGGTTATAAATAAACCACCGGTAGGTTCAATACAATGCCATGCAATCTTTTTTAAAATGCGGTTTTCTTTGATACATTCTGTTGCTGATTCTAAATCCCTGACAGCATATCGTGCGCCTGAATGCAAAAGTCCATGATTGCGCCCTGTTGTACCCGAAGCAATATCATTTTTTTCTATGAGGATAGCATCAATGCCACGCAGTGTACAGTCACGTAAAACACCACACCCGGTTGCACCTCCACCAATAACTATCACTTCAGCTTCTAATGTTTTCACTCAATCACCTTATTATAGCATTTTACTATGGATTGTTTTTCTTTACCAAAGCCTTAAAAAAGAATTATTGAAGGTAATGCCATACTGAATTTTACGCTGCCGAAGTCCCTGATTAATTATTATACTTCCATTAATATATTATAAAAATATTTTTTAATATTAATGCATAAGAAAAATCATTGTGAATTGATGTATTGATTAACATTTTGCATTTTAAACAATCCTTTAATAAATGTATCAATATATTTATCAGTAAGTACATCTATTTGTGCTTTTGAAAGATTAGGTACATTTAAAATATCATGATAAGCAATCATTATGATACCCCCAATCAATATGGTGGTTGTTAATTGCAAATCAACATCATCCCTTAAAAAGCCAAAATGTTTTGCTAAACGGATATCATGCAGGATATGCTTCCGCAAATTTTTTTCAAATTCGCCTATTAGTTTTTGTATGTGAGGATTAAAACCAAAACCTGTCCTCAGTATAATTGATGTTAGCAACCTGTCATCATTTAAAAACATTAATGAACGTTGTATTCTGTAGTGAAAATAGGATATTGGATTTAATTGTTTCATTTCCTCATGACTAATGTTTACCGCCTTTTTCCACTCCTCAAGTGACCTTATTAAAAGCGATAAAAACAAATCTTCCTTATTACGAAAATACTCATAAATAGTACCTTTACCAATATGTGCTACCTTAATAACATCTTCAACATAGGCTTCGTAGTATCCTTTTTCAGCAAATACCTGTTTAGCGCAATCAAGAATATGCTGCCTGCGCAATTCTGCTTTCATTGCAACCCCTATCTTTTCTTTATATATTTATTCTGTATTGTTTAATATAATGAAAAGTTGTTTTTATTGGTCAATAACTTTTTATCATTTCATTTCATTTAATACTTATAGTGTACAAAGCCATTTTCAAATCCTCAAAGGTAAACGGTTTTTGCAAAAAATATGAATTTTCCACATTAAAAGCAATATCATTGAATGCATCATTAGAATAGCCTGAAATGAAAATTACTTTTAAATTGTGTATAATCCGTCTTAGCTTTTCATATAATTCAACTCCATTCATTTCAGGCATTATCACATCAGTTATTAATATAGCAAAATCTTTATATGCATCTACTGCATTAAGGGCATCAACAGGGTCATTAAAAGCCATAATATCCTGATCTAAAAGTAAAAGCATTCTTTGCAGCATTCCTAATATTGCTGTATCATCCTCAACGACTATAATTTTATTATGTAATACTGTAATTGTTTTTGTATTATTTTCAATGGCAGAAATTTCAGGAATCTCAGGCATCTGTTCAGTATATTTTGGGAAGAAAATATTTACCACAGTCCCCTGCCCATATTCACTATAAACTGTTATATGCCCACTAAACTGTTTCATAATTCCATACACTGTTGAAAGTCCAAGCCCTGTCCCCTTGCCAACCTCTTTAGTAGTAAAAAATGGTTCAAATAATCTTTCAAGGGTATCCTTGTCCATCCCACTGCCATCATCTATACATTGTATCATTGCATAATCACCAGGTTTACATCCCGGATGAGTTGCACAAAATGTATCATCTAAAAATTTATTCTGAGTAACTATCTTTATTGTGCCAGTATCTTTGATAGCATCTCGCGAGTTTGAAGCTAAATTTGTTAGAATCTGAATAAACATCCCCGAGTCAACCCATATATCATATATATCTTCCGCCAATTCAAGTCGCAACTTGATATTTTCTCCAATCATAGCTGCAAGCATCTTTTCACTTGTTTTAATTATTTCATTTGGATTTAGTCTTACAGGATTAACCTTTTGTTGACGGGTAAATGTTAAAAGTTGCTTTACTATATCAGCGCTACGCCTTGCTGCATGAGCTATCTCTTCTATATCGGGATAAATAATATTATCCCTATCTATTTTAAATTTTATTAATGCAGCATATCCTGATATAATGCTTAAAATATTATTAAAATCATGCGCTATACCGCCAACCAGCCTGCCTATCGCTTCTAATTTTTGTGCCTGACGCAACTGCTCTTCCAATTTTTCCTTTTGTTTTTCAGCATCTATTTGTTGTGATAGATCCTCAACAATTGCCAGACCGCCAACAACCGTATCTTCCACAATAAGAGGTGAAGACAAAACACGCACGGGCGTTACTTTATTGGCAGTCACTGATTTATACCAGTCCCTGTATTCGGCTTGTTCACCCTGCAAACAGCGTTTGGTTGCTTTAACAATCTTTTCATCGGGCAGTTTTAGTGTATCAAGCCCTATCAAAGCCTCTCGTGTTGAACCTATAATTGTAATAAAATTATCATTACAAGCTGTTATAACACCATAGGCATCAAATGCATATATACCAACAGGTGCATTCTCAAAAATAAGTCTGAATAGCTCTTCACTCTTCTTTAATGATAACTCGGCCTGCCGCTTTGCTGTAACATCATTAACAATAGAAAAAAGATACTGTTTACCTTTAATTGTGATTGCACTGCTATATACATCAACATCTATGATGTTACCATCCTTCTTTCTATGCTTAAATGTAAAATACACGCGTTTACATGTCCTTGCTTCTTCCATACGTGCTTTTATCTCATCAGGTGGAAGGGTATTAATCTGATGTATATTCATTGATTGCAATTCATCCTTTGTCCATCCATAATACTGGACTGCAATATCATTGGCATCAACTATACGTCCGTCAGCAGGGTCTATAATCAACATCATTGCTTTGCTGTTTTTAAATATGGTTCTATATCGCTCCTCACTTTCTTCAAGTTCAATTGCTATCTGCCGGCGTTGAGTAATATCACTCAAAGAACCAAATAGAGCGCTAATTATGCCATCATCATAGCGAACAGCATGCAGGTGTATATCCACCCATTTAATTGCTTTCGATTTATCATAAATCCTGCATTCAGCAGAAGCAAAATTCTCAATTGTTAAAGTATCAAACAACGAATAATATTGTGAAATATCATCTTCATGGATTGACTCCTCAAACCAGTTGGCATGCATCATTTCATCAGGCGTATACCCTAATACTATCTCCACATTGGGGCTTGCCCAGCTAATGGTATTATCAATCGGATTCATAATGAATGCCACCGATGGGCTTACACTCAATACATCCTGCAGCAAATCAGCACCTGCCTGCAAATGTTGCAGGGCTAATGTCCGTTTTTCCACAGTAGTAAAAACCAGAGCTATTGCTATTAAACCTGATGACAGCACCAGGATGTAGGGTACTCCTATTGTGGTAATGACTGTCAATCCTTTTGGCCATGGTAACAGCAACTGACATGATAGTACCATAACATGCGTGACAACTGCAAATATGATAATCCCCAATAATGGTATTTCAGATGGTTCATTTTTATATATCCTGCGCATTGCTAAACCTGACAATGCCGAAACTATAATGCTGGCAACACCTGCATATACTCCTGCGCCGCCCAGATATATCCTGTAAAAAACAGCAACACCCGATGCAACAAACGAGGCAACACCACCGCCAAACAATCCGGCTAATGCAATAACAACCGAACGACCATCATAGATGATGTCCTCTTCAAAATGAAATGGTGTCATCATAGCTGCAATTGCTGAAAATCCAAACAACAATCCTGACAGTATGCGATAGGTATTGGGATAATTCTTTCGTAAGGTAAGGATTGGGCTCCATATCACACTGAGAGCAACAAGAAGCGTTATATTGTGAATCAATGTTAAAATCATACGTTAAACCTGCTATATGTAGGCATACATGAAACAGAAATGATTTATTATTTAATTATACTATAAAAAAATAAAAAATACAACTATATTTTTATTGTATCAGGTTATGGAGCAAGCAGTAGTTTTTTAAATTATGAAAAATCTTTTTTAAAAGTTCATATCCCTGTAATGCCTGCATATCAGGATACCCTCCTTTGTTGCAACAACATCAATTGATCGTTCACTACCTCTTTTAATAACCACATCTATTTTCTGATTGCCTATTCTTTTTTTTAATGCAACCAAAAATTTAAACTTCTTCTGGGTTAATGAATCAGTATTACCTGGTACAATATATAAATCAATATCTCCCCCACGCATGGTATCGTCTGTTCTACTTCCAAACAGATATATTTCGCCCTCATCAAAAACTTCTATGAAACTCTGTTTTATACATTCAATATCAGACTGCTTTAATCGCATAATACTACACCCACTATACTGTACTCACTATAATTTTCTCATCCTGCAAAGTTGACATAGCATAGCGTATAAGCCCATGCAACTATAGTCAAGTATAATACATCACAACGCAACAGCATACACTTATACTCTTTTTAAAAAACATCATAAACGTATGATTAATAATTCTGCAATGGCAAAAATGGTATTATGGGAATAAACACATTTCATAAGCCTAAACTTGCACGGGGTACTGTCTTTTCTACTGTTCCAAATGGATCGTTAAACTCCTGCTGCTTTTGAAACATAAGTTTATGCTGTCCTCTGTTGTTAAGGTATTTTGCTAATTCAAGGTTGATACTATTTCCAACATCAACATTTTTCTTTGCCAGTAACTGTCGCAAATACCCTTCCGCCTTCGTTGAAAAACCAATAGAGTCGCCCAGTATCCTTCCCGCTTCTTCCGGATTATGAAATCCAATAGAGTTTTCCGCACCCATAAAGATAAGCCTGTATAGCGCTTCCAGGTAATAATCTTTAGCAGTTATATACAGAGGATCATTTTGCAAACCATCCTTAAACTGTGTATGAATTTTTTCAAATAGCTTTGCCACCACCGCTTCATGATATCCTGCTTTCAAAAGCAGAGACAGTGTTCTGTCCTGAATCTCTTTGATCTGTTTTACAAGGCGCTCATTTGACTGCGGATGACACTTTAAGCAGGCAAATAGATCATCCTTCAGCGGGCTCATCAGATTGTGATCTGAAATTTTAAACGATCCAACCCGTTTATACGGCATGTGGCAATCAGCACAGGCAAGTCCGGCGTTGAAATGTACGCTTTGTCGTGTAAAAAATTCAAATTCCGGATGACGAAGAAATCCAACCTTAAAACCGGTGACCTCCTGTTTCCACTCGCCCCAATGAGTATTCTTCTTTATAAGCTTGATGATATTCTCAATTGAAATATTGCCCCACCTGCTGCCGTCATAAGGGTGTTCCAGCCCAATTGATTGCATCGCTTCATTTTTAGGTATATTATAGGTAACATGACACTGAGCGCAAACCAGCATCCGCATCTCCTGCCGTGAAAATTCATCCTTTCCCAATTTTGCAAGTGCTCGCTTAAATATTTCTTTGTTTAACTTCAATGACATCGTTTTATTGTCATGGCAATCAATACAACTGGCTCCAAGATTTTTATGCCTTACCGGTATTTTAGCAATAGCATCAGCCCATGGCATGCTAAAAAATGAATTGCCATACTGCTTAACCAGAGCATCCATGTACGGTGATTTACAATTTAAACATACCCCTCCAGCCTTTACCCGTGAAGAATCAATTTCATCCTGATCAATGCGCATATACCAGTGCCCACGCGGCTCATTATACGCTATACCAAAACCCCACCCTTTAAAGAGCAATGCCATGAATGGATATTCTGAAAGCTTATCATACACAACTTTATCAGTGTCCCATCCTTTTTTATAAAAACTTTTTCCGGTTGGTCTTGGCTCTTTTGTCTTTTGCCATGACTCATATTCTAACGGATAAACCTTGCCCCATTCAGCAGGGTCATACTCATTATCAGGAATAGCTCCAACAAGCACAAGCTTTGGTTCGGTTGGCCCAAGCACTCCAATAAGATACATCACCAATGATACCGCTATCACAATACCTATTGCAGCAATGATGTGCTTTCGCTCAATTTTTTGAATCAACATAGTTAATTTTTCCATGGCTTACCTCTTATGTTCGATAGTTACTAATGAATAATAGAATGATAAAAATAGCGATGGCAATCCCAGCATTGCATGGCACCGTTGTCAATTCTTGATACCATCTCACAGTGGCAGCGAATACAATTAGCCTGAATTGTTTTCTTTGCATGTGATGAAGAATGAATAATTTCCGGATATAATCGTGTATAATACATCACAACATCCTTAACACCATCCAGCCCTTTCCATAACAGATAATTGGCATCATTGTTATGGGGCAGATGACAATCCACACATGTAATCTGTGTATGTTTGCCAATATAAAACCAATCTTCATATTGGGGAATCATCACATGACAGCTTCCACAATACTGTGGCATTGAAGTTTTTTGCATAAATTTTGCAGTACCATAAACAGCACATACTACCATTACAAACAATAAACCAAACACGCTATATAGTTTATATTTCATGGCTATTCCTTAATCATAACCAGCAGCATCTTTGCCTTTTCAATAGCTATAAGTGCATGGGGTACATTAGCAGGCATAATAATAGCCTCCCCGACAGCAACCGTATGTCCCTGCCCCCCAATGGTAATCGTAAACTTTCCGTCCAGCACCATAACAAACGCATCAAAAGGTGCAGTATGCTCACTTAGGCTCTGAGCCTTATCAAAAGCAAAAAGTGTAATAGTACCACCACTATTTTGAATAAGGGTTTTGCTTACAATAGCACTGTTTTGATAGTCAATAAAATTAACAAGAACACATGAATTTTTCAAAGCTTCATCTATCATGGCTACCTCTCCTGAAATAGATTTATGCGCCATTGTCATGCTAAACTCGTTTCAGCATCCCTTTAACACAGCTTTATATCACATTAATATCCCGCACAATCAATCCAGCAATCTCTTTTGCCCCGTTATCTTCTGAATATCAGTAATATTCTGGGTTACCTCCAGACATCCCATATACTCACCATTTTTACGCACTGCATAATAGGTAATATAAATAAGGTTACCATTGAGCGTAATCCAGAATTCTGCTTTGTCACGTGTGCCCTGTTTCATCTCTTCAAGCAGTTTGTTTACAACGTGAATACTTTTATCAGGGTGGCAATTCTGCACAGTCCTGCCAATAACTGCTTTTGAGCGCACAAAGATACGATCAGGTGCATTGTTAAAATAACACACTACATCGTTTTTGTCAATAAATGTAAAATCAACCGGCATCGTATCAAGCATACCGGTTAACTGCTCAAGCGTAAGTTTCCCCGTTTCAAGTTCAATGCTGCCAGCTTCCATTCTTGTTGTCATTCCCCCACGTTTACTTATATCTGCAACAGGGCTAAACGTAGTATATCCAATTGCATCAAACTCCTGTTTCACAAGTTCCCAGTCATCATCATTAAAGAATTTATATGATGTTGGAAACAGGATATTATTTTCCTTGTAAAAGTGGTCGACTAATGTTTCAGAAAGCTGTATTGAAAGCATTTGTAATTTTTGCGATAGTTCCATGGTAACATTCTTTGCCAATAAATCAGCCGTTTCATATATATTATTTTCAATTGCCCTGATGGTATCATGTTCCATCCACATAATCTTAGGTGGCTGAGTTACACCATATTTTTCCAGAACAGGGAATATAACATTCTCCTCACGAAGATAATGCACTGATGATTCCTTAAAAAAACTCACCAGTTGCTGTAACCGCGCAAATACGTCAGGCGTTGGAGCATCAATAAGTTTTGTTGCACTTTCAACCAGATTCTGCGCAAATTCAAGCAACCTGCTATGTTCAGTATACAGAATATATAAAGGGTGTCCCAGTGGCACATCAACCCTTCCGGCATCAATTGATTCCCTGAATAAATCTATGTGAAGCTGACACAATCTGTGTACTTCCTCTGCTGGCATACCTTCCTTAATCAGTTCCTCTTCAAGCATACTGATCTGATGCGGCATAACATTGCCAAATTCTTTTTTAAACAGTATCTTCATCTGTTCAATATCTGCACCATCATGAAGCATTTTTATCATCTTTTTAAGCTGTTCCTTCTTTTGTCCCATATCACTTAAAAATTCGCTCATTACATCCTCCATTCATAAAAATTTTTTAATATATGAAATACTTCCTCTGAATATCATGCGTATACCTGAGTATCGCATTACTTCACGTATTGTGCTTCTTTTAGGTTCTGCATAACAATGTGTGGTGCAATCTTTACAGGAAGGTTTTGGATTGTATGGGCATAGTATACGCTTGCTCGCGGCATACAGCAACAATTTTGTACACTCATCACATAATTGCACTTCAAGAGGATTAACATATAACGCCACTTTCCCATGTCCATGAACCAACGATTTTGCTCTTGCAGGGTGTTTTCCATTGCAGTATATATTAATGAATTTTCCCAGCACACCAATGTCATGCTTTATTGCATTCTGGTTGTTAGCATCCATAGCTTTCCTTATATAATTTTCTTATCAGTAAAGTTACAGCAGCCAATGTTAATACCGTCATACTGAAATGTGCGTTTTGTAAATGAACACATAAAAGTATTGCTTGATAGCTGTTTGCAATGCTCGCAATTAATACATAACGCTATATAATCAATAGCTCCATCATCCTGCATTGCCATTACCATACGGGCAAGCACGCCAAATGCTATCCTTTTATCGTTTTTATCAATTTGTGATAAATAGCGTTGCATTGTATGTGCAGTTTGTTCAATGTGCGTTATAATAAAGCCTGCTTTTTTTGTTAATGACACATAAAAGCTGCGATTATCATTGCTATTGATATTTTTTTCTATCATTCCCTTTTTCAATAAGGTTTTGACTGCACTGCTTGCTGTTGCTTTGCTCACATACAATTCTTTGACAATATCTGTTGGATTAATCTTTTTATATTTTGCACATCGTTTGATTAATAGCAATATCTGAATTTGCAATGGAGTTAAGCCATATGTTTCAGATATTTCCCAGAGCATGGATCTTTTAATTTCAGTAATTTTATCAAGAATGGCTATTAAGTTTTCATCTAGATGTATTGTATCCATTATGTACTGTCCTGTAATATAGTTAGTAGTACTAACTATATTACAGACGTAGAAAACGTCAAATTATTTTTAATAAAATAATAATTTTATTGCATTGAGATTATAATTTTTTCATTGCTGTAGCAGTTAGTATGGCTTGCCGGTATAATGTTTTATGTGTAAAAGATTTATGCCCATTATTCTTTATTCTTTATTCTTTATTCTTTATTCTTTTCCAGTATCTCCTGTGCCAGCATTTTTAGCTTTGGAGATACCTTAAGCGGAGGAAGTTTTACACGGTATGGACTTTCCTTTACTGTATCGTTCCCCAACCATTTACCAAGCGCAAATACCATGCGTTCCATTATTTCATCGATCTTCTTTATACTGCCGCTCAATCTATAGAACTTAAGAGCAATAAGTGGCAACCGTTTGTCATAATAGTAATAATCGCCTATCCGGTGCAATCCATCCTTATATCCTGTCTTTACAAACAGCTCAATCGCTTCTTTTATCTTTCCCTGATTAAAGTATTCATTTCCTTTACGGATTAAAGCAATTTTTTCTTTATTGTCCATAGTTCATCCCTTACTATATAAAAATATCATTATCAGTAACTATCGCCCATGAAAGTATTTTTAATTATTACAAATTTGTTCACATCACAATTTTGTACACACCTACCACTTTTTATTGACAGATATCCCCTATAGCGATAGATTTGATAATTATTAAATATTAATCAGCTTTTATGCTTGCGTTTATACTATTATCGATCATTTTGCAAGCATTTATTTATAATATTTATTGACAGTTAACGTTAACTGGTAGTTCAATAGTTATCAACATTTTTTACCAGAGAGATGATTCCATGGGACATATAGTCATCGATAGTAACCGTTGCAAGGGATGTTATTTTTGTATAACATACTGTCCCAAACAAATACTTGTGATTTCCAAAAATCACAACATACAGGGATATTTTCCTGCTGAGCTTGCTGATGATAAAAAAGAACACTGCACAGCCTGTAAGATATGCGCATTAATGTGTCCTGATACAGCAATTGAGGTATTCAAATGAGAGTATTAACCAAAGGGAATATAGCGTTAGCTGAAGGAGCAATACAGGCTGGTTGCAGATTTTATTTTGGCTATCCCATAACGCCTCAAAATGATATTCCCGAATACCTTGCAAAAAATCTCCCTAAGGTTGGCGGCACCTTCATACCTGCTGAAAGCGAGATTGCTTCAATTAACATGATACTGGGTGCTTCAGCATCAGGCGCCCGAGCAATGACATCATCTTCCGGACCTGGTATATCGCTTATGCAGGAAGGAATTTCATATTTAGCAGGGTCAGAGCTTCCCGCTGTGATTGTTAACATTATGCGTATTGGTCCCGGGCTTGGCGGTATAGCACCAACACAGGGTGACTACAACCAGGCAGTTCATGGAGGCGGTCACGGTGACTACCGTAATATAGTGTTAGCCCCCGCCTCATGTCAGGATATGTTTGACCTTGCCATAAAAGCATTTGAATTAGCCGATAAATACCGTAATCCCACAATGATTTTAGCGGATGCCATGGTAGGACAGTTTCAGGAAGCATGCCGTCTTACACCGGAAAAACCTGTTATCATCCCTGATAAACCATGGGCTCTTACCGGTGCACAGGGAAGACCTGCTCAATTCATTAAATCATTGTTTTTAGGTCCCGGTGAGATGGAGATACACAATCTTGATTTAAAGAAAAAATACGACACCATACAGCAAAATGAAGTACTGTATGAAACGCGCCATTTAGATGATGCAGACATTATGATTATTGCATTTGGAACACCATCACGCATTGCAAAAACAGCTATACATCTTTTGCGCGAAGAAGGCATAAAAGCCGGCTTACTACGTCCGGTAACCCTTTTCCCATTTCCAGCTAATGCTATCAATGAATATTCAAAACGCATTAAAAAAGTGCTGGTTGTTGAAATGAACACCGGACAGATGCTCAGGGATGTACAACTATCATGTACTGCCGATACCGCTGTCTATTTTTATGGAAGGCCCGGTGGTGGCATACCATTTCCGGATGATATTATGCGTGAAGTTAAAAAAATTATGTAAGAGGTTACCATGCAGGCAGTATTTACACGACCAAAAACATTAAAAGATACGCCAACCCATTTTTGTCCGGGTTGTACTCATGGTATAGCTCATCGCATAGTAGCAGAGGTTATTGATGAATTAGGTATTGGCGAAAAGACCATTGCCATTCCCGGTGTGGGGTGTTGTGTTTTTTTATATAACTATCTTGATATTGATGTTCTTGAAGCGCCGCATGGAAGAGCACCTGCATGTGCAACGGGCATGAAACGGGCAAATCCCGGCCGAATCATTTTTGCCTATCAGGGTGACGGCGATATGGCAGCTATTGGCACATCAGAGGTAATACATGCTGCAAATCGCGGTGAAAATATTACTGTTTTGTACATTAACAATACCGTTTATGGAATGACAGGTGGACAGATGGCGCCCACCACGCTTTTAGGTCAGCATACAACAACAACCCCATATGGTCGTAACTTTCGCAATGAAGGGTATCCTATTCGTATGGCAGAGATGCTGGCTACATTGGAAGGTGTTGCCTATTCCACTCGCGTTGCCCTCCATAAACCAAAATATGTCATGCAGGCAAAAAAAGCTGTGGCAAAAGCATTCACCATGCAAATAAACGAGATGGGGTTTTCAATGGTGGAGATGCTTTCAACATGTAATACTAACTGGCGGGTTTCTCCAACTGAAGCTATTGACAAAATAGAAAATGAAATGATACCCTATTTCCCGCTTGGTGTTTTTAAGGAAAGGACAGGCAAAGACTTTTTATAGTGGCGATAGTTACTGTATAGAATACTGTTGCACCATAAGGCATTTTTTTGGATGAAGTTCACACTGTTTGTTTTTTATCGCCGACAATGAGATGAACATGCATCATTGCCGTTATTCTGAGACGAAGAATCTCGTTGCAGAACGTCATTCTGAACAAGGTGAAAAATCTCGTCATCTTACGCAAGAAGATATTCCTGGTGACTGCGCCTGCAGAATGACAATGGAGTACATATCATTATGAACCACGATTCAGGATCAAAAGTTATATATTTGATTCCGAAAAAGCTCCAGAATGACAGAAGCGTATAGTACCTATTTTTACAGGACAAAACCTCCTATCCTTACAAAGGAGATTGTCCGTGAGTGTGGTTAATAATTCAATTTTCAGAGGTATTCACAATGTACTATGACATAATAATGGCAGGATTTGGCGGACAGGGAATACAGATTATAAGCCAGCTTGTTGCCGTTGCAGCCGTCAATAAAGGATTGGAAGTAACCTATCTACCATCGTATGGTGTGGAAAAACGTGGCGGCAGAACCAATGTTTTTTTAGTTATCTCAGACAGAGAGATTGGCTCACCTGTTACCAACCACCCGCGCGCACTTCTTGTCATGGACCAGAATTCTTTTGATACCTATATTCCCATGTTACGCCCTGATGGATTACTTGTTGCAAATGGAAGCCTTATCAATACATCAAGTTACAAACGGGATGATATTGTATCATGCTGTATTTTTTGCAATGAAGAAGCAATAAAATTAGGAAATCCCAAACTTGCCAATATGATTGCACTGGGCGCCTTTTTAAAACATATAAATTTTTTAACTATTGATGACATTGGGAACATAATGAATGAAGTTATACCGGAAAGATTATCGCATACCATAGGCCCCAACATGCAGGCACTACATTATGGTAATACTATAGCTTAATGACGCTGTTTCTTTCGCTCAAGCTTATTTCTATACATTGTTTTATCAGCTCTTACCAGAATATCTTCTATATTACCGGAACTGTCATGTATGAATATACTTCCTATACTCAATGATAGCTGATATTCCCGTAAACTTTTTGCATTAAATTCATTAATATTTTCTATAAGTCGGTTCTGCATAATTTCAATATCATGTCTATTACAATCAATTGCCAGTATTGCAAACTCATCACCACCCATCCTGCCAATAATATCAGAATCCCTGAAACACAGTCGTAAAATAGCTGCAGCATCAATTAACGCTTTATCGCCTTCATGATGTCCAAACGTATCATTGATGAGCTTCATATTATCCATATCAACATAAAAAATTGCCATCCCCAGCTCACTGCGTCTATTTATTTTCATCTGCTGCTCGGCTAACATCATAAAGCCTCGCCTGTTATACAATCCCGTTAATTCATCCTTAATTGCCATCTCCCGTAAATTTTCACGCATGGCAATAATTGGAGTTACATCAGTTGCAATGCACACTATCCTTTCCAATTTTCCAGCTTTATTATAAATATTGGAGGTAGTAATGGTAAGATAGGTGTCTTCCCCCTCTTTATTTATTATGTGTATCTCAAAGTTACTTACATCACCCTGTTGTATTTGCTCAATAAATTGCCGTATTTTTCTTTTATCCTCCTGCGGGTGAATCATACTTCTAAACCAATGTGTTCCTTTTAAATCTGATAGTGTAAATCCTGTAATTTTTTCAAAGTAATCATTAATAAAAATAATATCGCCCTGAATATTCATTTCAATAATAGCAGCGGGTATTCTCTGTACTAAATTTCGATATCGCTTTCCCGACTCAATTAATGCAAGTTCTGCATTTTTACGCTGTGTAACATCCCTTATAACAGCCAGCACACGGTTTTTTATAACCGGCACAAGCCTTGCCTCGCGCCACCGTGATTCATCACCAATTTGTATTGTATATTCAATGCTTTGTATGGTATTTGTAGACATGGCATCATCTACAGCACTTGCATAAAGTGTTGCGATATGCGTTGGCATCACATCATAAAAGGTTTTCCCAAGCGTTTCTTCTCTCGTAGCATATAGTATTTTCTCATCACCATACTGGTAATCAACAATATAGCCATCTTTATCAGCTATTACATAAATATCAGGGAAGGCTTTCACTATTGCTTTCAAGTTTGTGCTACTCTTTAATAACTCAATCTCCATCTGTTTTTTTTGTGTAATATCTTCACCTGAGCTCATTGAAGCGAGTATAGTACCATTTGCATCGTATATGATTGTATTATGCCATGCAATGAGTTTTAATTCCCCACTTTTAGTAACTATAGGGTTTTCATAAAATTCGACAGGTTTTATATTCCCTTTCATTAGTTCAATAAAAGTTTTTTTCACATCAATAGCCACATCGTGTGGAAGGCATGTATCAAACCAGTCTTTACCCAATAATTCTTCAGAAGTATAACCTAATATTTCACATGCCTTGCTATTTACCAGTGTAATCTTCCCTTCAGGATTAACCAGCACAATCATAAATGGTGAAATGTCCAGATATTTCTGGAATGTATCACGCTGTTGCTGTATAATTTCCTGATATACCTTATGGTCAGTAATATCTGTAAAAATGATAACACAAAATTTAATCCCATTCAATGTATACCCAAAAAAATTGAATTGAAACCAGCGTGTATTTTCGTTGTGATAAATTTTACTTTCAAAAGAAATCAATGATTGTCTGCCCGATAGTATTGCTCTAATAGCATCAGAAAAACGTGATTTAGTTTCATCATATAAGCAACCCCCCTTATCACATAATTCAATGATATCATGGTGTAAACTATCTCCCGGTATTTCCAGTACTTCATTAACAAAACGCTTCCATTCGCTGTTTGCCATTATAATGCTATAATTATGATCAACGATAACTATCTGCCTTGGAATTGTATCAAGGATAGTTTGCACCAACATTTTACTTTTTCTTAACAATTCACCATCAGAAACATCACTATACAGGATGACATGCTCAGAATCAAATGGCACGCATATGCCATGAATCAGTATATTATTATTTTTAAGCGATAGTTCCTTAATATTAATTTTCCCCTTGATAGAAAATGCACTGACCATTGCATCAAACAGTACTTCATGATTAGAACATATTTCTTCTATTGAAGCATTTTTGATTTTATCTTCATTAAATGAATAATTTTGACAAAAGCTATTATTGGCAAAAACAATTGTACCATTTCTATTAATAATAATAGAAGGTTGCTGTATACAATCTAAAAATGAAAAGTTAATATTTCTTTTTTCATCCATAAAAATTATGCTGTACTATTTTAGTTGTTACTATAAAAATATTTAACGCATATCATAAAACTTACAATTTGTCAAATATAGATGCTATTTTTTATTTTAAAAATAGCATCTATTATTATACAGCTTTTTTACGGTATAGACTATAATTTATTAAGATTTCGATACAATCCCATTCAATAAATTTAATAAAAAAAGCGCATCATTACGTGATGCGCTTTATGAAACATTTGTAAACTATAAAAATTCATTATTCTAATGGTGCACCGGTAAAAATATGTTCACTAGCCTTAACAACTGCTGCCTCACCATCTATGATATAGTCAACCATGCCAAAGAATTTCTTAAACTCAGCCCCAAGATAAAATTGCGATGATAATACCTTCCCGTTGTAATATGCAGCTTCACTATTGTCCGCAAGCAATGCATTAAGATCATCTCCCTTCTTATCGCCAATTAGCTCTTTCATCTTTGGCTGTGTCAGGCTTAGCATCCATAAATGCATCCATGCCAATACAAACATTGACATAGCCTGCTGTAATGGAGTTGCACTGGCAAAAATGTGTAAAAATTTTCCTGCAGCCATCTGATCTTTAAGGTAACTTATTACTACATCAACTTTTTCTAATCCTTTTTGTACTACATCAACATATTTGTCATCAACAACGCCTTTAGCCCTATCGATAGTTTCCTGAACTCGTTTCTTGAAAACACTATAATTATACTGTTCTGGATTCATCAATATTTTTCGCATGGTAAGGTCCATAGACTGTATACCATTAGTACCTTCATAAATAGAAAGTATTTTAGAATCTCTTGCAAATTGTTCAACAGGATAATCAGAACAAAATCCATACCCGCCATAAACCTGAATAGCTTCTGATGTTATCTTCCATGCATTATCAGTATTACCAGCCTTGGTGATTGGAATTAAAATTTCAATCATCGCCTGCGCTTCTTTCTTTGCCTCACCATCAAGAGCATGTGCAAGATCTTCCTGATAACCAACATAATATGTAAGAAGTCTCATACCTTCAACATATGATTTCATCCATAACAACATCCGCTTAACATCAGGATGCTGTATAATACTAACTTTTGGTGCATCAGGATTGAGCATCTGGGATACATGAACACCCTGCACTCGATTACGTGCATAGGTAATAGCATGCATATAAGCAGCACTTGAAACAGCCAATCCCTGTAATCCAACATATAAACGAGCTTCATTCATCATCTGGAACATGATCTTCATACCCTGACGTTCTTTGCCCAACAACCATCCAATACAATCGCCAGTATCTCCAAAACTAAGTGAACATGTAGCTGAAGCTTTAATGCCCATCTTATGTTCAATGCCACTACAAACAACATCATTGAATTCCAATGAACCATCAGCTTTCACCCTGTATTTTGGTACTATAAAAATTGAGATTCCCTTTGTTCCTGGTGGATCTCCTTCAATTCGTGCCAATACGGGATGAATAATATTCTCTGGCATGTCATAATCACCACCACTTATAAATATCTTCTGCCCAATAATTTTATATGTTCCATCATCCAGTTTAATTGCTCTTGTTTTAAGATTACCCACATCACTACCTGCATCAGGTTCGGTTAAACACATGGTACCGGTCCACTGACCTGTTATCATTTTAGGAATATAGAGATCTTTCATTTCCTGTGTACCAAAATTTCTAATAAGGTTCAACGCGCCAATTGTTAAAGCCGGATACATTGAAAATGCAACACTACCTGCAGTAAAAAATTCTGTGCAGCATTGCCCAATTGCCTGAGGCATTCCCATACCCCCAATTTCAGGGTCATTGGCAAGCCCAATAAATCCTGCATCATACATAGCCTGCAATGCTGGTTTATAACATTCAGGTAAAATAACCTTCTTGGTATCAGGTTCATATTGAACACCAATTTTATCCCCTTCCATATTTGCAGGATATACCTGCTCAACTGCAATAGTCTCTGCCAGATTCAGTACATCTTCAAATGTATCTTTATCAAAATCAGCAAACATAGGATATTGTGTAAGTTTATCAACACCTAATACTTCAAATAAAACAAATCGCGTATCCCTTGTATCTACCAAAGGATTCAGCGACATTACTCCAGTTGCCATAATAAGACCTCCTGTATTACAATTTTAATATATGTATGATGGTATTATGTTAAATACCATAATAGCTGTATTCACGATATTTTTTTTATTTATTTTGTCAATTATTTGTTAACATATAATTTATGTTATTTACTGTTTATTTTTGTATGGCATGTTTAAACATATTATAAAAAAAAGACAGGTATTGATTACCTGTCTTTTTTTTTAAAATTTGTTTTAAAGCATCTCTTATTCGTTAAGCATCCCTGTAAATATTTCTTCACTTGCCTTAATAACAGCAGATTCACCACCAAGCAAGGCTTCAATTTTCCCAAAATATTTAGGGAATTCTGCACCCAAATAATATTGAGATGATAATACTTTCCCACTATAGAATGCTGCATCTGCATTATCTTTCAATAAAGCTGCTCTTTCTTCACCTTTTTTATCACCAACCAGCTCTTTCATTTTTGGCAATGTGATTGTTAAACTCCACAGGTGCATCCATGCTATTAGTAACATATACATCGCCTGCTGTAATGGTGTTGCATTAGCAAACAAATGGAGGAATTGACCAGCAGCCATCTGCTGCTTCATCATTTCTATCACTTTATCTAATTCCTGAACACCACGCTCAACTAATGCAATATATTTATCTTCAACAATACCTTTGGCTTTATTAATAGTATCAGCAATACGTTTCTTCAATATTGTATAGTTATACTGTTCAGGATTCATCAATATCTTACGCATGGCAAGGTCCATGGACTGTATGCCATTAGTACCCTCATAAATAGCAGTAATTTTTGAATTTCGCATCATCTGTTCAACAGGATAATCAGCAACAAAACCATATCCACCATAACACTGCATAGCCTCTGATGTGATAAGTACTGACATATCCGAGCATCCAGCTTTTTCAATTGGAGTAATAATTTCAACCAATCCCTGCGCTTCCTTCGCTGCATCTCCTTCTAATAATTGTGCAAGTTCATAATTCAGATACAGGTAATAAATCATTGCACGTTCCCCTTCCACATATGACTTCATCCACAGCAACATTCTTTTAACATCAGGGTGATTGATAATAGTTACACCCTTTGCATCAGGATTCAGCATCTGGGTTACATGGGCACCCTGTACTCTATTTTTGGAATAGGTTGTAGCATGCATATATGCCGCTGATGAAGTGGAATGAGCCTGAAGACCAACGCCCATACGAGCATAGTTCATCATCTTGAACATGATCTTCATACCTTTTCTTTCTTCACCCAATAACCAGCCAATACAGTTGTTATTATCGCCAAAGCTCAATGTACATGTAGCTGAACCTTTAATGCCCATCTTGTGCTCTATACCCGCACAGTTCACATCATTAAACTCACCTAATGAGCCGTCAGCATTTACCCTGTATTTGGGAACAATAAAGATAGAAATTCCTTTAGTTCCGGGTGGATCCCCTTCAATTCGTGCCAGTACAGGATGTATCATATTTTCATAATAGTCATTGTCACCTGAAGATATAAATATTTTTTGACCAGAAATTTTGTATGTACCGTCAGATTGGCGAACAGCTTTTGTCTTCAAAGCACCAACATCGCTACCAGCATCAGGCTCGGTTAAACACATAGTTCCACCCCATTTCCCTGAGTACATATTTGCCAGATACATATGTTTCTGTTCTTCTGTACCAAATGCTTCTATAAGTTCTGCTGCACCATGTGTTAAACCCGGGTACATTAAAAGTGGGTAGTTAGCTGCACAAAAATATTCATTACATGCCCATGCAATAACCTGAGGTATTCCCATACCACCCCACTCATCATCAATATCCATCCCACCAAAACCAGCTTCATAAAAAGCATCTAATGCTGGATGATAACACTTTGGAATAGTGACCTTTTTAGTTGCTCCATCATAATTGCAACCTTCTTTGTCTCCCTCCGCAAATGTAGGATATATTTGCTCAACAGCCATAGTTTCTGCAAGGTTTATCATGTCCTCAAACATGTCCTTATCAAATGCAGAATACTTTGGAAGCTTGCAAAGCTGTATGACATCCATCATTTCATAGAGAACAAAGCGTACATCCCTTGAATCAACTAGTGGATTTAACGCCATATAAAACCTCCTGATTTTAAATTATAACGCATGTTATATTATTACATTTTAACGTGTATGTTTAATTTATAAAACACAAACCATAACACAAGGTAACGTTATAATATGATATTTTTCTGTCAATAATGAAAAATATTTTTTTGTATAATTTATTTCAAACATACGAAAAATATATTTTATCGTATTAAAACTGATATGCAATAATGCTCTGACCCCTTTTTTACACCCACTGTGCAATGGAGTAGCGCTTTCGATACGCCTCCTCATACTGCAAAAAACGTCTCACCCGTTCACTGAAACTGTCCCCCAGTTGCAGAAAGTACTCATGATGGTCTATCGGTACACCAACATCAGCACCCTCCTGTACATAGGATTGTATGCTGCTGTAGCGATATTTTGTAGGACTATCGCACCGGCGCTTCCGTACCGGATTGAACGCTATGTACCACAGCAACCACAACAAATAATGAAACGCATCATGCGCAAACTGTACAATGATATCCTTATAGCGCTCATTCCAGAATGGCCCGGTCCTGCCGGTTATTTTATTATACATCTCGGCAAACCGTGCCTTGATATACTGCACAATGCGTGCTATGGGCGCTCCTGTGCTGGTTGTGTGGATGACGATATGGATGTGATTGTCCATGATGCAGTACGCTATCAGCTTAAAGT